>Ga0316204_10000822_pt1 | contig 100289 bp, 95 predicted proteins | sample 6monrhotite_MG_2_FD_205661 | JGI IMG/M metagenome (GOLD analysis project Ga0316204, IMG submission 205661) | Microbial mat bacterial communities from mineral coupon in-situ incubated in ocean water Damariscotta River, Maine, United States -... | ecosystem: Environmental > Aquatic > Marine >... | reverse complement strand
GCTATTGGCTCTTTACACTCCCGACAAACACGCCTAAAAAGATAGAGGACCACCCCTCAGTCGTTCCCGTTACACTCGCAATGTTTCAAGCCTCAATACCCCAAGCTCAACCTGTACTGCCTCCTGCAACAAAGCCTGAAGCTGTTAAACAAACTGAATCACCGTTAAAAGAAATGGAGATCGAAAAACCTAAAATTGAGAAGTCAGAAATTGAAAAGCCTAAACCCGTTCAACCAAAATCACCAGAACCCAAAAAAGTTCAGGTTAAGCCTATAGAAATCAAAAAAGCAGAACCGATAAACACACCTATTCAAAAGACACCACCGCCTAAGATTTCTCCGCCAAAAGCACCAGAACCTAAAATCACTGAGCCTAAAGTGATTGAGTCTAAAGTCACTGAACCCAAAACAGCAGAAGCCCCGTTAAAAAAAGCAACACAAGAAAAACCAATTATTGAAAAAACAGCCACTACACCTAGTTCAACACCCAAACCCGCGGCTACACCTCCTAAATACAGTTCAGAACAGACCGCCGTTGCTGAGCAAGCCTACCTTGCCGAATTACGTAACCAAATTGCTCAGTACGCCCATAACACCTACCCTACTCGTGCTAAACGACGTCATTGGGAAGGTGTTGTTTTAATTCAATTCACTCTGCTTAAAAATGGCCATATAACCCATTTAAAAATCATCGAGTCTTCTGGTAGACAAGTTTTAGACAATGCCGCTACAACCATCTTTCAAGCGAAAATGAAGAATCAATTCAAACCCTTTCCAGAAGAGATTCAACGAAGCGATTGGCAAATTAAAGTCCCTGTTGGCTATCACCTAAAATAGCCCTCCTCACCGAAACCCTATCCTTAAAACGATATTTAACCCTAAGCAGGCTCTATACGCTTTAGTTCATTCTATGCAATTGTTTATTCTTAAATCATTTTGGTACACTATGCAGCTATTAAACCCGCACTTTAAACCATAGGAAGTAATTGTGGACTTTACCGTACCAACGCAAAGTATTGAAGACACCAAAGCCGATTTAATTAAACGCTTTACCCATTTTGAAAACCCTAAAGATCGTTATAAGTATCTAATTGATATGGGAAAACAACTTCAAAGCTTAGATGAGTCTTTCCAAACGGATGAGAACCGCATTCACGGTTGTCAGTCACAAGTCTGGATTCATATTGAAGAAAAAGACGGTCGTCTTTTCATGCAGGCTAAAAGTGATGCGGCCATCGTGTCGGGTTTAATTGCTTTATTACTCAGAATTTATCACGGTCGCACGCCAGAAGAAGTCGCGCATACGCCTTTAGATTTTCTAGGTCAAATTGGTTTATTGCAACAGCTGTCACCTAACCGCTCTACAGGCCTCTATCACATGATTAAACGTATTCAATCAGAAGGCCAGAAACGATTAACTTAATACGATGTAAATCTGCATGGCATAAAAAAGTCCCAAAACCAGGGACTTTTTTATAACTTTAAGGAAGACTATCCACTTCTTAAATATTGGCTTCTAACCTCTACTCTAGAATTTGGCACTTCAATTAGACAATGCGTTAAGAAACGTTCTTCTTTTCAACCGTTCTTTCACCAAACCAAAAACCGATAATAGGACCGTAAATCGCTAAAAAGATGGTAAATGCGGTATCCCAACGCTTAAAGAAAGCTTCAGATTGCTCTTTTGAAAGTTCAACGACTTTAGTAAGCTCCGTTTGAATTTCTCTCAATTTTTTCTCTTCAATGTCAGCTTTCCCCTTCAACTGCTTTACTTCTTTTGCTAAATTTTCTACTTTAGTTTCTGCTCTAGTATCTGTATCGAACATCCCTACCTGCCCCAGCACAAGCATCACAAACGTAAGCGTTAATAAAAGAGTGATTGTAGGACGCAAAATAGCCCGAAAAGTTATTGCTAATCTTGGCTCTGAGGGAGGTGTTTTTAGCTCTACTACCAAAGATTTTATTTTCGCACTCACCTCTTCATCGTATAAAACAACCTTATCTATCGCCCCCGCTAATTTAATCTCATCATCTGGATTCTTGAGATTAGCCCTGTCTACGGCTTTTTCTAATACCAACTGAGTTAATGGTATAAATGACTTATTGCAACTCATAAAATTTCTCACTTTTATTTACGGCTTACTGCTATTAAACGCCTTCCATAAATAAAAAAGAAGTCTATTCGTTTAAAAGGCAAGCTCTCTTTTAGATTTCTTAGTTAGAATCAAGTTATTGAAGGTATTTTTACCTATAAGCAATTATTTTAAAATTTTATAGAACCCGTTTCTCTAAATATTCAATCGTTAAATCAGCTTGCAACGGCTTACCCACTTTTAGATGTTCGGGGTATGCTTGAATATGTCCCGTCCGACGGTAGCCTCTACGCTCATAATAGGCGATCAATTCAATGCGCTGAGACACAACCAACATAATGTATTTGGTGACCTTGAACCGATCATAAGCATAACGCTCCGCTTGAGATAAAATATCTTTTCCTAGTCCTTTGCCTTGAACCTTAGGATGAACAGAAAAAAAGCCAATATAAGCACTGTTTGCTTTTATCTCAACGCAGATACAAGCTAGAATTTCATCTTTTTCAGTGGCAATTAATAAATGTGCATTAGGATCAGAAAGATACGATTGAACCTCCCTTACAGTGGTGCGCGCACCAGTAATAAGTTCTGTCTCTTTCGTCCAACCAGAATCCCCACGATAAGCCAAATTTACAAGCTCGAAAATAGCATTAATATGTTCTTCTTTTGCTGGTTCTAATTTCATTATTAACCGTATCCAAGATGACTCCATGACTCAGACAACTCATTTCAAACTCTTTATCTATGATCATTAAAAGGCTACGCTAAAGCTTTGATAGTGACGCTATTTTGTGCGTAAAAAATTCTATTCAAAATTAGCAGACTCTTAAAAACAAATCTTTTTGTTGGTTGATACAGTTTACAAGAAACAATAAATTATACCTATGTAAAAGCCATGCATAAAAAGAAGGAAAACAAGTATTCCAAATATTCCAAATATTTTTATACTGCTCAGCAGAATACTGAACCACTTATTTTATCTGGTGGGAGGAGGAACGCCCATGCCATATAATGCTCTTTAAACGAACAAAATAGCATGGGGTTTAAACAATAATAGAAAGGGGCCTAACTTTTCAGACTGGCAATGGTTTTATAAGCCCAAGCATTGGCGGCCATATAAGCGCTTGAGATCACCATCAAGTCAATCTGCTCTCGTCCAGGAATGCTCATTCGGGTATTACCTTGTTCCAAAGAACGAATCACCCAAAGAACGCTTCCCATTTCACCTGATTGATCTACTAAAGCGGCTTTCACTTCATCTGAAAGCGGTAATTGATCAACCACATCGGCCATCGGAAGCTTCAAAAATGCATTTAACGTTGAGAATAATCCAACCATAAAATAGCGATCTTTGGCATCCGTTAATTCCATTTTTTCAGCCATACCCTCTAGGAACTTGGCGCGAACCAATGAAACGGCGAGTAATTCATCAGGCACGTCTTCCATCGAAGACATCATCATCATGTTTACCCAAAACTTCAAGCGCTTTAAACCCATGTAGTTTACGGCGTCCTTCATCGTTTCTACTCTATGAGGTACGCCGTTACTTGGGTGATTAATAGCACTTAATAATTTATGCGTTAAACCAACATCCACTCCAACAGTCTCAGCCAATTGATCAAAACTAATATCGGGATCATTCACTTCAGCCAATAGCTTTAACATGGCTAACTTATTGTTTGACAGCTCGGTTTTGGTTGAGAAAATAGGGTTAATAAAGAAAAAACCTTGGTAATAATCGGCACCAGAAGCCTGATATAAATCAAACTCTTCTTCTGTTTCTAATCCCGTAATCACCACAGACATTTGGTTTTGTTTTAGCGCAGTCACTTCAGCGACCGCTTCTTCAACGGTAAAATCTTTAGCATTAAGCTTAACAACTTTAGCAAAGCTTAATAATTTGCTACAGGCTTCATTAGGATGATAATCCGCAATCGCGATGGTTACGCCGGATTTAATCAATTCTTTTAAGGTCGTTAAAGCGGCGGCATCTTTAAGTACATCCGTTTCAACCTCAACAATTAACGTACTTAAACACTCAACACTGGGTAATAGATCCAGCCTTAACAGTTGAGTAGGCGCTCTATAGAAAATAGGCTTACCTGCTGTTAAATTATCGACCCCCACCTTTTCTTGCAAATTTGCATAAAACTCTTTAGCTAAGTCTTCCCATTGATCCGCTTGTATATCCGCTTCAACTAAAGAATCCATCGTCAATTGATAGCCATATAAATTTTTCTGCGCATCAAGAACGGGCTGTTTATTTAAGAAAATCTGGTTTTGCATGAATCATCCTATAATGTAAAGTGCGTAACTCGTGCCTTCCAATCTAACCTTGGTTATAAGATCAACGAAAGCTCAAACTATATATTCTATTAAATGTACTTTCGATCTAGAACATTATAGAAAATTTCTACAAAACCGAAAGCTTTAAACCCTATATATAATGATTAAATTACTTTTCGTACTGTAAAAATAACAAAACGACACTGTTTTTCCTAAAAAATAGATCCATTGAAACCCTTTCTAAAAAAAGCAGGACTTACCACGCAATATTACGGACCTCAAATATTGCTCATGCGGCTGTATCTTGTGCTCCAGAACCCTTTAGCACTGCTTTAATGTTAAGCGGTTTAAGTTTAGTTGGTTTTATGGCAGTACGCCGTCGTAAGCAAATTAAATAGCCTCTTTTTTTTTTACCTAAACGCCATCAAGCAACAAAGCTTCATTAATACTTAAATCGCACTGTGAACCTCTAACCTCAAAAAAACTTTATTAAAGATACTGAGATTCCCTCCCCCTTAAAGTCCATTTCTGCCAAACAAAAAAGGCCTTTCATAAATCTTTAATAATTAAATTAATGCATACATATACTTATTTTATTATACTAACCACGCACTCCTTTACGTATAAAAAATGATCTGCATCAACTTTATGCAGTTTAAGCCTGTGATTGCAAACTCCATGCATCAGGAACACGGCCAAGCTTCACGGACTAATACGTTTAGAATTTTAGTTACACTTATGGATTAAGGACCTTATTATGAGTACGATAAAAAAAGCTGGGCTCGTCATCTCTTTGCTTCTAGCTTCAAACATGGCCAATGCCGAAAATTATGATTTATACAATTTTGGACACTTTGATCCAGAAGGTGATATTTCTGTAAACCAGGATTTTACTGTCACTACAGCAGGGTCTTTCACTGATTATTTCAACTTTACAATCATTACGCCAAGTAGCTTTGCGGCTTTAGCTACTGCAGCCATATCAGAAGTTGAAAGCTTCACAGCCATATCACTGACCAGCGGAACGATTACAAAAGTCTCAGGGGAAACTTCTACGCTGGACAATGAATTCTCTCTCGCATTCTTGAGTAGCACCTCTATGGGACTGAATACGCTTCTTAGTCCAGGAGAATACATTCTGGAACTACAGGGAGAAGCTGTATACAGTGGAGCCCAATACACATTAGATACCGTTACAACGGCCGTTCCTGAACCCAGTACCATAGCTTTAATGTTAGGCGGTTTAGGTTTAGTTGGTTTTATGGCAACACGTCGTCATAAAAAGCTTAGTATGTAGCCTGTTTAAATCCATTCATCATGAAAAAAGTGCTCTTTAATGGTACTTTTTTCTAGAACTATCCTTAAAAAAAATCAACATATAGTCCTGCGCTCTCCATTTCATTCAAGCTATATTTTTACATCACTCCCCCTTTCCTTAATCACACAACCTAACCTCTCCACCAACAAACGAATGGAAAACTGATTCAACTTAACTCTTTATAACAACAATTACTTATCTAGCTTATCTAATTGCTATACTAATCACTGGAGGGATTTATATGGACCGACCATTGCAACCAGAAGATAAAAAACGTGTATTTCACATTAAAAATGCAACCAAAACCTATCAAATGGGAGAAGTGTTAGTACACGCTTTACGAGGAGTCAATTTGGATCTGTATCGAGGTGAATTAACGGTTTTGCTGGGTGCTTCTGGTAGCGGAAAATCAACTTTATTAAATATACTCGGTGGTTTAGACGCGCCAACCGAAGGTATTGTGCTTTATGGCCCTCCTGATCAATCCATTGATTTAAGCCAAGCAAAAGAAGATGAACTGACGGATTATCGTCGATTTAATGTGGGGTTTGTTTTCCAATTCTATAATTTAATTCCCAGTTTAACGGCACTGGAAAATGTCGCTGTGGTTACTGAAATCGCCGAATCCCCCATGACTCCCGAAGACGCCCTTAAACTGGTTGGGTTAGGTAAACGTCTTAATCACTTTCCTGCACAACTTTCAGGAGGAGAGCAACAACGCGTGGCGATTGCTCGTGCGATTGCGAAAAACCCTGATGTTTTATTATGCGATGAGCCCACAGGAGCTTTGGATTCTAAAACAGGCATTATGGTGTTAGAAGCGTTACAAAAAGTGAATAAGGAACTCGGCACCACCACCGTTGTCATCACCCATAATGCGGGGATAGCACAAATGGCCGACCGAGTCATCCACTTAACCGATGGACAAATTACCGAAATTCATGTCAACGAAACCTGTCTTTCACCACAAGAGTTAAGCTGGTAACCCATTATGAATGCAATTGACAAGAAACTTTGGCGAGAACTCTGGAACATGCGTTTACAAGCGCTGGCCATTGCTATGGTCATCGTTAGTGGGGTGGCCATTTTCATCATGTCTTTAAGCACCTACGAGTCTCTTTATGAAACCCGAGAGAGTTACTATCGTGACCATCATTTTGCCGATGTATTTGCCTCTCTAAAACGCGCGCCGCTCTCAGTGGCCCAACGTATTCAAGAAATCCCTGGCGTGGATAAAATCGAAACGCGTGTTGTCACCTATGTCAATTTAGATGTAACGGGTTATGACAACCCAGTGAGTGGCCACTTAATTTCGTTACCTAGCCAGAGCAAAGGCCTGTTAAATCAAATTTTTCTCAGTAAAGGTCGCTTGCTAGAATCCGCGCGCGATGACGAAATTATTTTAAGCGAAGAGTTTGCCGATGCGCACCAATTAAAATCAGGGGATAAACTCAAAGCCACCATAAATGGTCGCAGCAAAACTCTCACCATCGTCGGCACCGCTTTATCACCCGAATACATGTACCAAATTGCACCCGGAGCCATGTTTCCTGACTATAAAAGTTATGGTGTCATGTGGATGGCAAGAGAACCCTTAGCCAGTGCTTATGATATGAAAGGGGCCTTTAATGATGTTGCCCTGACGCTTACCAAAGGCGCCAACGAGCAGGATGTAATAGATCAACTTGACGAACTGCTTAAACCTTATGGAGGCATAGGGGCTTACGCTCGCAAAGACCAAATGTCTAATCGCTTTTTAACAGAAGATCTTAAGCAGTTGCAAAATCAAGCTACCATCTTTCCAATTATCTTTTTTGGCGTAGCCGCATTCTTACTCAATGTCGTAATCAGCCGGCTTATTGCGTTAGAACGAGAGCAGATTGCTGTCTTAAAAGCCTTTGGTTACAGCAATATCGATATTGGCCTGCATTACAGCAAATTAGTACTGATGATTACCGCTTTGGGGATATTAGTGGGTATCGGCTTTGGCATCTGGATGGGCAAAGCCATGAGTAATCTTTATATGGATATTTATAGTTTTCCATTTATGCACTACCTAATTAACCCAGCCATAATTGCCTCAGCCGCCCTTGTCAGCATCATCGTTGCCATTCTGGGGACTTTATTTTCCGTTAAACGAGCCGCCAAGCTTCCGCCCGCACAAGGTATGCGTCCCGAGCAACCTGCTATTTACAAACAAACACTTATTGAGCGCTTGGGTCTACAACAGCATTTTTCTCAGCCTTCTCGTATGATTTTACGTCATATTGAACGCCGCCCATTTAAATCGCTATTAACCACTTTAGGCATTAGCATGGCTTGCAGTATTATGATGGTTGGAGGCTTTCAGGAGGGTGCGATTAATGAGATGATAGACGTGCAATATAATATGACTCAGCGTGAAGATTTTATGGCAATTTACGCAGAACCCACATCACAGCGCTCACTCTACTCCCTTGAAAGCGTTCAAGGTATTGAACAGGCCGAAGGCTTTAGATATGTTAATGCCAGAGTCATATTTGAACACCGATCTTATCGCACATCGGTCACTGGTGTTGAACCAAATAGCGAACTAATGCGCCTGCTAGACAATGATCTTAAAAAGATCTCTTTACCCAAAGAAGGCATCATTATCACGGATTATTTAGCCGAATTACTGCATATTAAAATAGGCGATATGCTCACTATTGAAGTATTGGAAGGACACCGACCCACTCTTCAAGTGCCCGTTGTTGGCACCGCAAAACAGTACATTGGTTTAAATGTCTATATTCAACGTGAAACCTTAAATCACTTACTCAAAGAAGGCGATGTTATTTCAGGCGCCTATTTAAAAGTCGATGAAATCTATCAACAACAAGCCTATCGTGAACTAAAAAATATGCCACGTATCGTAGGAGTCGTTGAGCAAGAATCGGCCATTGCAGGATTTTACGAAACCATGGACAACACCATTTTGTTTTTTACGTTCATTACCACCCTACTCGGTGCTAGCATTGCGTTTGGCGTAATCTACAACAGCCTACGCATTGCGCTTTCTGAGAGAAATAGAGAGTTGGCTAGTTTGCGAGTACTCGGATTGAAACGCAGTGAAGTCGCCTATATTCTATTAGGAGAACAAGCACTGCTTACCTTGATTGCCATTCCCATTGGTTTTGTGATTGGCATCGGAATCTGTGGCTATCTTGCCATGAAGTTCAATAACGATTTATATCGTGTTCCACTGGTTTTAGAAGCCGATGTCTATGCGCTTGCCGCACTGACTGTCATTCTTTCATCTATCATTTCCGCCACGATGATATGGCGTAATCTTGCCCATCTTGATATGGTTGCGGTATTAAAAGCCAAGGAGTAAACCCATGCCTAGCAAACTCACAATTCCATTGCGTAATCACCCTGGCATTTTAGTGGTGAGCCTACTTATTATATTCTTACTCATTTGGGGATTTTGGCCCAAACCCGTTGTGGTTGAATCCGCCACGGTGAAACGTGCCCCCCTAACCATTACCATTGAAAAAAATGGCCGCACTCGCATCATTGATCGCTACGTCATTGCCGCGCCAGTTAATGGAATGACCTGTCGAATGCATTTAAGAATTGGGGATGATGTCACTAAAGGCCAAACCTTATTAGGGATTACCCCGTTAGAACCACAAGTTCTTGATGCGCGTAGTCACGCTCAAGCAGAAGCCAAAGTGGCCGCTGCCAGATCAGCCTTACACGGAGCAGAGGAGCAAGTTAGAGCTGCCTCCGCCGCAGAGAAACTCGCGTTTGACGAAATGAAGCGTTACCAAACCTTACTCAAAAAAGGACTGATTTCTCAAGAATCCTACGACAAAGTCAAAACCTCTTCCTTAACCTCGTCGGCTGATCGTCGCTCGGCTAAATTCAACGTTGAAGTGGCTCACTATGAGCTCCAAGCGGCTTTAACCACGCTCGAATACTCTGCGGCCAGCCCACATTCGGAACCTGTAGAACGGATACCCGTTCATTCTCCAATTAATGGGAAAATTCTTAAGGTCGCTCGTAAATGCGAAGGGCCTGTTACCACAGGTGAAGCGCTATTAGAGGTGGGCGATCCATCTGCTTTAGAAATAGAGGTGGATGTGTTATCAGCCGATGCTGTTCAAATCAAACCAGGTATGAAAGTTCTATTCGAACGCTGGGGTGGTGAACAACCTTTAGAAGGCGTAGTGCGATTAATCGAACCCATTGGATTTACCAAAGTATCCGCTTTAGGTGTAGAAGAACAACGTGTATGGGTCATTTCTGACTTCACGTCACCTATTGAACAGTGGAAGCGTTTAGGTGATGCTTACCGAGTAGAAGCTAAATTTATTCTATGGCATGAAGAAGCCGTCTTGCAAGTTCCATACAGTAGCCTATTTCGATTTAAAGACGGCTGGGCGGTCTTTGCCATTGAAAATGATCAAGCGATACGCAAACAAGTCACTATTGGACAGCGTAATGGCCTCACCGCGCAAATTCTAACGGGACTGGAAGAAAACGACAAAATCATCAATCATCCAAGTGATAAGGTTGAAGACGGTGTTAGCGTTGAAGTGCGCGTTCAGTAAAGCCAAAACAGAGTAAAGATAGCCAAGATGAAACCTTATTTAGTCTCCTCCCACTACATAGATTGGCAACACCCTTTAGTGCTGAGCAAAGCAAAAGAATTGTCAGTCGGTTGCTCTAATACTTTAGAGGTGACTCAAGCCTGTTTTGAGTTTGTGCGTGATGAGATTAAACACAGCTGGGATTATAAATTAAACCCTGTGACCTGCAAAGCATCCGAGGTGTTGCAGTTCGGCACGGGCTATTGTTATGCTAAAAGCCACTTATTAGCCGCCTTATTAAGAGCAAACAAAATTCCTGCAGGGCTGTGTTATCAACGCTTAACCATCGCTAATAATCAACCGCCATTCTGCCTGCATGGTTTAAATGCCCTCTTCCTAGAAGAATTTGGCTGGTATAGAGTTGATGCTCGAGGCAATAAAGAAGGTGTTAATGCTCAGTTTACCCCACCCATTGAACAACTCGCTTTTCCAATTTTAACGAAGGGTGAAATGGATCTACCTGAAATCTGGCCAGAGCCATTAGCGCCTATTGTGAAAGTATTAGAGAGCAGTAAAGATTACCAACAAGTCGCGGATAATTTAGTGGACATTGAGCTTATTAAGCACTAATTTTCACAAAATACGGCGTTGTTTTCACTTTTTAATAAACCATTAACTCTGAGCCTGATAACGATAAATAGCCACTTTCAAACCTTTTCCTGACATCGTTTCTACAAACACATCAGGCGTTGCTATGGATTCAATGTATTCACAACTTGGGCACTCTAGCGCCACCATCTCTTTTAAAAACAGTTCATCTAAATCGGGATCGTTTAAACACAACATTAACAAACTATTCGGGTTCATAAACTCAGGCAGTCGACGAATAATCTTTTTATAATCGCGTTTTATATCCACACTGCCTTTTTGAAAGGATGGCGGATCACAGACTAATAAATCATAAGGGCCATACTTTTTAATACGTCCAAAGGATTTAAAAATATCAACAGACTGAAAGTTCACCTTAGTCAAATCTTGATTATTGAGGCGATGATTTTCTCTCCCTGCCGTCAAAGAAGCTCGACTCAAATCCACATTCAATACTCGTTCAGCTTGGCCTGCTAAAGAGGCCACCGAAAAAGCACACGTATAAGCAAACAGATTTAAAACACGGGCGTTTTTTGCATGCTCTTGTACCCATTTACGACCACTTCGCATATCTAAAAACAGCCCCGTATTTTGTGAGCGTCCTAAAGTTATATGATATTTCAAACCATTTTCCAATACCGTGGTTTCTGTTACAGGCTCACCCAACAATAATTCAAAGGGAGATTCTCTAAGATAACGGTACTGCACTTGTACTGAAGTACAGGGCTCAATAGCATCAAACAGTTGCTGAGCTAAGTCTTGTAAAAACACCGAGCTCTCTTCTTTATAGAGGGTAATGAGAGCGACGGGAGATAGCCAGTCGATAGAAAGATGCTCATAACCAGGATAGGCGTGCCCGCGCCCATGAAAGAGACGATGCGCTTCATCAAAAGAAGACTGAGAAAAATCGATTAAATCAAACATAATCATGGTGCCAAACAGAAATGGCGCTTATTTTAAATCATTTCATCTGCTCAGATTCAATCAACGGCATTTTAAGCCAGATTTAGTGGTGCTTTTGAAATCTTTCCTGCATGGTTGAAGTTTTTTTAGGCTTGGTAGCACTCTCTTGCTGACCTAGTTTTCGAACAGGACGTTGTAAAAATCAAACTATTGGGATAAGAGACATCGAACCCTTTTTCATCTCTAAGTAAAATTTGAAAAATATTAATCTCGATAATGGTTCCCGTTAAGGTTGTACTACCATCAATAATTTCAACTTTATCACCAATTCGCGCAGGAAATGAAAAGAAAATAATCACGCCCGCCGTAATATTAGACAGTAGTGACCATTGTGCAAATAAGGCCACTCCTAATACGGCTAAAATCGAAGATGCCAGAACCAGCAGACCTCTATAATCAATTCCCCAAACCGCCAGAACAGCAATCAAAATTATTAAAAAAATAATGATATTGAAGTATTTAAGGATAGGGGTGACACGAATATTAGAAACCTTTTTAAAGTCCGCCAATGAGTGCATTAATGAGTGAATTATTCTATTTGCTATGAAATAGAAGGCCAGCGCCGAAAAAGTAAAAACGATTTGAAAATAAGGTAAATTTTCCATAGCTTTCTCTATATTAAGTAAACCATTTTTTATATATCGGGAATGTCATCTGTTGGGTAAGGAAGAATCGAATCGTCGGACATCTCTTCATGAAACTCGTCCACAGACTCAGCCGCAATATCACTACGAGCAAACTTTGCCACATGATAAAGCGCCTCGCCCTCATTCACTAATGGCATTTTCATCTGCCCAATGACAATTCCATTGTTCGGTGAATACACTTCAATTTCAGTCTCACCGAACGGATCGGATACCACCCCCATTAACGTCTCATTTGCAATGACACGTTCACCATCGTTTACCACGGATCTAAAAATACCACTATGAGGTGCTCGTATCCAAAAACTGGTACGTGCCACAATCGACTTTTTAGCTTTAACGAGGGAGCTTTTACGAGACTTAGCCAACATTCCAAGCTCTCGCATCACATTTATAATACCTCTAACGCCGCCGCGAATGGAAACCTCATCAAAACGCAGTGCCTCCCCTGCTTCATACAGCAAAATAGGAATATTTTTTTTCACCGCCGCCGCTCTTAAAGAACCGTCCCTTAAATTAGAGTTAAGCATTAAAGGCGTGGAAAAAGCTTCTGCCAAACGCATGGTTTCAGCATCATCTAAATTAGCGCGAATCTGTGGTAGATTTGAACGATTAATCGCGCCCGTATGCAGGTCGATACCATGAGTCGATTTTTTCACCACTTCATTTAAAAACAGATGCGCCATGCGCCCAGCAATTGACCCTTTTTGTGATCCGGGAAAGCTTCGGTTTAAATCACGCCTGTCGGGCAAATAGCGAGTGTGGTTAATAAAACCATGTAAATTGACAATAGGCACGGCAATGAGTGTCCCCTTCAGGCGGCTCAACGATTTCACTTTTAATAAGCGACGGATAATCTCAACGCCGTTTAACTCATCACCGTGAATGGCTGCACTCACAAATAAAACAGGGCCATCTTGCTTACCACACAGTATTTGTACAGGCATGGTTAATTCGCTGTGCGTATAGAGCTTACCCACCACTAAATCAACGGTTTTACGCTCTCCAGGGTTTACCGTCACGCCACCTATGGTAATAGAACGATTACGCTTATTCACGGCTACCTCTTTTCATCGTCAGCCCTTACCTTTTGTACGAGTATTATTGGGTTTGGCATTTTTTTCGATGAACTCAATAACCAAGCCTGCGATATCTTTTCCTGAAGCACCCTCAATCCCTTCCAAACCAGGAGAGGAATTGACCTCCATCACTACGGGGCCATGATTTGAACGTAATAGATCCACCCCACACACATTTAAGCCCATTATTTTGGCGGCTTTAATGGCCGTTGCGCGTTCTGCTGGCGTAATTTTTACTAAGGAGGCGGAGCCCCCTTGGTGCAAGTTAGAACGAAATTCACCTTCTTTACCCTGTCTTTTCATAGCCGCAATCACTTTTCCACCCACCACAAAACAACGGATATCCGCCCCTTTTGCTTCCTCAATAAATTCTTGAACCAAGATATTCGCTTGTAAACCATGAAAAGCCTGAATAACACTTTCTGCGGCGGAATGTGTTTCAGCCAACACCACACCAACACCTTGAGTCCCTTCGAGTAATTTAATTACTAAAGGCGCGCCCCCGACGGTTTTAATCAAATCGTCAACATCATCAGGGGAGTGGGCGAATCCTGTCACCGGCATTCCTACGCCTTTTCGAGACAGAAGTTGCATGCTTCTTAATTTATCGCGAGAGCGAGAAATCGCTACCGACTCATTTAAAGGATACACATCCATCATCTCAAACTGACGTAAAACGGCTGTGCCATAAAAAGTTACGGAGGCTCCAATTCTAGGAATAATGGCATCAAACCCTTCTAAAGTGCGTCCTTTATAATGAATTTGCGGATTATTTGACGTGATATTCATATAGCAACGTAAGGCATCAATGACTTCAACATCGTGCCCTCTCTGTTCAGCCGCCTCAACCAATCTTTTAGTTGAATAGAGATTAGGCCCTCTTGATAAAATAGCAATTTTCATGATCTTTTTCCTTGTAAGTAAGAATGGCTAGGGTCAACAATAAAATGTCCAACTCTTAAAGCGGTTCTGCCTAGCAACATATTATATTTCATGGTATCTCTATCCGTTAAGGATAACTGAATAGGATACCGACTGTGGCCAATCTCCAGCATAGTTTCAATAAAAAAACGTTCTGAGCTATTTCCACTGGAATCCGTTACTTGTCGAGTAGCCACAACTTTCGCTTCACACTGTTGAACGATAGAATTGTCTCGTTCATCAGTATGAATTGAGAAACCAATCCATAATTCCCCTTCCCGTTTAAAGGAGTGAACCTCAAAAGCATGCAAAGCGGAATTTTTTGCGCCAGTATCCACTTTACATTTCAGTGCCTTAATGCCAATTTCTGGTAAAGCAATCCATTCTCTCCAGCCTACGGTTTTAGACATAATCACTCCATTTACAAACGCACGATTACTAGATTACACTAATCTAAAATGAGTAGCGTAGCTAAACCTAAAAAAGACATAAAACCCACCACGTCAGTCACGGTCGTTAAAATAACCGCACCCGAAAGCGCTGGATCTATTTTCATTTTTTTCAAAAGTAAAGGAATCGCAATTCCAGACACATTAGCGACCGTCATATTGATGGCAATGGCCAGAGATATCACCAACGTAAGCATCCAATCATTAAACCAAACCTGCGACACAATACCTACGACAATCGCCCAAATCACTCCATTTGAAGCTCCAACCCAAAGCTCCTTATTAAACAGCCATAAACGGTTTTTACCCGCAATTTGCCCTAAAGCCAAGCCTCGCATAATAATGGAAAGTGTTTGACTGCCCGCAATACCGCCCATACTGGCCACAACAGGCATTAACACTGCCAAGGCAACCAGCTGAGAGATTACCGCTTCAAATTGACCAATCACATAAGCCGCCAAAAACGCGGTGGCTAAATTAATACCCAACCAAATCCCTCGACTTTGCGCGCTTTTCATAACAGGTGAAAATAGCTCATCTTCACTCACTCCTGACATGGTCATCTGAGTTTGTTCGGAATCTTCACGTGTAATGCCAATGATATCCTCAATATTTAACTGACCCACTAAAATACCCGAAGCATTCACGACAGGAGCGAAATGTAAGCCTTTTGATCGTAAAATAACCGCCGCTTCATGGATATTAATTTCATCCAAAATCGAAATTGGACTGTGCATAAACTCAGAGACCAAAGCCTCCTGATTTTGTTTAATCAAATCAACCAATCTTAAAGAACCTACTAAACGATTATCTTGATTCGTCACCATAATTTCTTGACTGGCTTCATCTAAGAGATCTTTAATACGAATATAACGTTGCACCGTTTCTAGCGTTACATTTTGGCGAATATTCACCATTTCAGGGTTCATATAACGACCCACGGCTTGGTCGTCATAAGCATGAAGGGTTTGAATTTGATCACGTGTATTCTGATCAAGCCCTTCAATCACAGCTTCTTTCATCGACTCGGCAGTGGTATCCAATATATCGGCAATTTCTTGCGCACCGAGATCTTGCGTTAACTCAGAGACATCGGACTCTTTCATGTCCACCATTAAAGAGCTACGAGTTTCTTCACTTAATTTGGCAAGCACTTCACCTTTAAAATCATCAGGAACACACAGCCAAACCCTTTGACGAACATTGGCTGGAAAAGATGCCAACAAATGGGCCACTTCCACTTCAGACAGCTCTGCAAAAAATTCTTTGACAAGAAGATCATCTTCTAAAACAAGTAATTTTTGTAGGTAGAGTAATTTATCTTCCGAAGAAGCCAATAAGGCATTATCAAGATTCATAGTGATTAACTTTTTGTAAAATTTTGGTAAATGTAAAGCCACAATAAATGAAGCGGCCAATAAAGTGATCTTTCTTAAAGCGCTAGCCTTTCCAACACCATTAAAAAGGCTTCTACCGATTCGATTGAAGCCGACTCTTGCATGGTGTGATAACCTGTTGTGGGCACTTGAATAGTGGTGCCGTCCACCAAACCATTTGAAGCCGCAATAATGCGCCCCATTTCTGTACTCCCAAGAGAGTGCGGCGCTGCGCCTTCTTTTAGTCGTTTTTGGTTTTCCGTTTCTACATATTGGTTTTTAAACAAATAGCTTAATCCACTCTCTCGGCATAATTTTTCAATACGTTGTGTGGCTTCTTTATTAAACGAGGCGTTAGCATCTTTTTCTCTTAACACAATCAATTGATTATTCGCAGCTTCCACGGTTGAAAAAGGACTAGTATCAACCACAAATAATCTATTAGTAGAGCCTCCAAAACGACGAAACCACTCCAATAAATAATGCCAACTTTTACCCGACTCTTCTTGCGCCGTAAAAAAGGCTGTACCTTGAAAACCTTGACTAAAAAGATGCACAATCGCTGCAGCGGTGAGCACATTATCCAGTTGACCTTCCAGTCGACCATTATTAAATCTAAGCGCATCTTTAAACGCCACAGGCGTTCCAGCCACAACATTATCCAACCCTTCAATATCAAAAATCAGGTTGTTTCTAAATTCGCAGACCTTTGAACTTTTAATCACCCCACTGCCTCGATAAGCACCAGACCAAGGCTCATAGGCAAACACAGGAACGGACTGAAAACGTTCGGTAATTTTGGTCATCAACTCTTCAGAAACCGAATTGTTCAATAGATCTGAGCGATTAGCCGCAATAAACGCCGCATATTGAAATTCGTTAGGCCCTGTACAGATTAAACCATGACGATCAATGTGTGATGAAAACATCGTACTAAACGGGTCATTTCCTTGTGCAACCAACAACCCTTCGTACCAAGTCACTTTAGCACCGCGCTCTTCTAGTTCACACTGTAAGACCCTAAAAAATGAATGCTCTGCATCCACAACACTCGGCTGGCGAATCAACCCCTTTAGCAGATCAACAAATTCACTATTTAACATCTTCACACCTTAACTATAACAGTAGGAAAGACACCCTGTAAGTGCCAACGGGAAAAAAGTGAATTATGCGCTAAATAGAAAGAATGTGTGTAGTTTTTTTAGGCAATTTTAAGCTGTTATTTTTTATGCATACGATTACTCGTATTCTAGCTTATGAACTTCAGAACGCTTCTAGTCATAACTCCCAAAAGCTGTTCGTTATTAAATACTTTATAAAAAAACACAGTCAAAACTGCGACGAAAATCGCAAGAGACAAAGTTGAAAAATCATGGAAAGTAGCGGGGGGATTTTAACAGGAGGTACCAATATCAAAAAAATAGATATGGATAAGCGTATGAAACAAGGTATTTTTTGAGTCCGCTTACGTCCTTTCTAGATTATAACGCTAGAAAGGTTTGCTTAATCTTTTTGGACTGGTGCATACAAAATATTAGCTAGAAAAGTGAAATACCTAGGCACCCTACTCGGCACCCAGAAACATATTATCCACATCAATTAAAATAATCACGTTATCTTGAAAGTGTGCGATGCCTTGAATATGTCTAGAAGCATTCTCTTTAGAGGCGGATAGTGATTCAATTTTGCTTTCTGGAATATCTTTTACTTCTATCACAAAGTCAACCAAAATACCGACCGTGCGCTCTTCGTCAAGTTCAATAATGATAATTCTTGATAAATCATCAATTTCACGAGTAGGCATGCTGTACAGAGTTCTCGAGTCCACAACCGTTACAATAACCCCTCTGACATTGATAACGCCTAAGACGCCATAAGCCGCCCCTGCTACTTTTCGAATAGTACCGACCCTCAAGACTTCTCTGATTTTTTTGACTTGAATACCATAGACTTCATTATCTAATGCAAAAAGAACACAACGAGCGCTCGGCCCCAAATAGGCCGAATCACCGCTCATATCATCCGCTGACAGATTACTTGCAGTAGAAGGTACTTCATTTTCTAAATTCATTTATAACCCCTTCCTTATATTCTACTGAAAACGCTCAATAACACCGGGTAGATCCAAAATTAACGCAATGCTTCCATTGCCTGTAATAGTGGCGCCTGCGTAACCTGCGGCATGCTTAAGCATGACTCCCAAAGGCTTTATGACGACCTCTTCTTGCCCGTTCACTTGGTTAACCACCAAACCGGCTCGCTGGTTACCGATGGAGACAATCACCACCTTATCACCCGCATAATCGTCTTTTGGTTTATCCGACGCGAGCCATTCATTTAAAAAGTACAGCGGGATACTCTCTTCCCTTAAACGTACCATGACCTGCCCATCAATTTTATTGGTATTCTCTGCGTTAAAATCAAAAATCTCTTGTACGCTAGTCAGTGGAATAGCATAGCTATCCTCATCAAAACCAACCATTAAAGTAGGTAAAATAGCCAGAGTTAAAGGAACTTTAATATTTATTTGCGTCCCTTCTCCTAGAACTGAATGAATATCAATACTGCCGTTAAGTTTGGTGATCATCGTTTTGACGACATCCATTCCTACACCACGACCGGATATATCACTAATTTGATCTGCCGTAGAGAAGCCCGCAGATAGTATGAGTTCAAAGGCAGACTTATCATCTAACTGGCTGGCTGCCATTTCATCCATCATGCCTTTTTCAACGGCTTTGGTTCTTAAAACATCCGGGTCCATTCCTTTTCCATCATCGGTAATGGAAAGTAAAATATGATCCCCTTCCTGTTGGGCGGCAAGCACAACGGTGCCTGTTTTAGGCTTGCCTGCATTGGCTCGAACATCAGGCATTTCAACACCATGATCCACCGAGTTTCTCACTAAATGAACTAAGGGATCGGCTAACGCTTCAACTAAATTTTTATCTAAATCGGTTTCTTCACCTTTTAGCTCTAGATTAATATCTTTACCTAATTTTCTCGCTAAATCTCGAACAACACGTGGGAAACGACCAAACACTTTTTTAACAGGTTGCATTCGAGTCTTCAAAACAGATGCTTGAAGATCGGTTGTCACATGATCTAAATTAGCAACCGCATTTGATAAGTCTTCTACACTCGACCCTTTTCCCTTTAACGTTAACAAACGATTTCGTACAAGAACGAGCTCGCCTACCAAATTCATAATTTCATCTAATCGTTTAGTATCAACACGAACCGTAGATTCAGGAGCACTTTTAGCCGCTGGCTTTGCAGTTGATTTAGACGATGAAGCGGGCTCTACTTTTGGTTTGGGGGTTGCTTCAGGTTTTGTTTCAATAACGGGTGCCGCAGGTTTGGGTGCCGTGTTCGTGGCCGCCTTTGTCGAACTGTCAATAGAATCTCTTTGACTCAATAAGGCTTCAAACTCTTCATCAGACATATCTCCATCTGGATCAACGCCTTCTGGCAAAGCCAAACTAGGGGAGGTTTGTGTATTGGTAACAGGGGAAGGCGCTGAATCCCGTTGATTTAACAAGGCTTCAAATTCATCGTCCGACATATCTCCATCTGGATCGACACCTTCCGGAAGCGTCAATACCGCGGAAACTTCACTACTTTGACTCGATGAACTGCTATTATCCCGCTGGTTTAATAGCGCTTCAAATTCATCATCTGAAATATCACCGTCTGGATCAACACCATCTGCTAATTGCAAAACGGGCTCTGTAGAGTCTGAAACTTCTACAGCGGGCTCTTCAACCACTGCCTTAGAACCCGTTAACGCATCCAAATCAACTAATAATTGAGGGTCATTTTCAGGTAACTCACGAGCACCATCATTTAACTGGGCCATTGAATCACTGATCACATCAAACGCTCGAAGAATAACATCGGCTGCAGCAGCATCATACTCGACATCTCCATTACGGATTTTATCAAATACATTCTCAGCTCTATGACATACCTCAATTAAAGGGGTAATGGCTAGAAAACCAGCCCCGCCTTTAATCGTATGAAAACCTCTAAAAACAGCATTTAATAAATCTGAATCGGTTGGCGAGTTTTCTAATTCTACTAACTGCTCATTTAATTGGTCAACTAGGTCAGAAGCTTCAACTAAAAAGTCCTGTAAAATCTCTTCATCCACGACCTTCACCTCGCTTAGTTATACTAAATGGAACCTATCCATAAGTGGATTTTTCATGAAAATTATAAAAAACAACTAAGCAATCACTATGCCATGACCAACAAATTACTCTCAGTTACAACCCTAGTTCACCCAGTAAATCATCCACATCGTCTTGAGATTGCGCTGTATCAGACTTAGATTTTTGTGTGACATTTGGACCAATACCTTTCATTTCAGAGGCCTGTTGCTCATCTCTATTTTCAACTCTTTCAGGAATAGAGTCATAATCATGACAAGACTGGTCAATGAGATGAATTAAACTTTGTTCTAATGAAGAAATAATCAAAACCACTCTATTCAAGACTTGACCCGTTAAATCTTGAAAAGATTGCGTCAACATAATCTCGGTTAATTCAGTATTCACTTCTGATAAAAGTTGACTGTATTCCGCTCTCTCATTCTCTGGTAAACCTTGTGTCATTTGCTCCAAAGAATCGGTTATATTTAAGACTTTTTCTGCAGACTCCAGTGTTTTAGAACTGGCATCCTCAGTGGTCGAGATAACGTAATTTAATCGTTCCGTTACATCTGGAATATCGTGCTTAGCTTGAAGCAACAAACTATTATCGTCGAGTTGATCTAAGGTTTTATGCAAGTTTTGAGTGAGTAAACTAACTTGCTGATAAAGCTCCGACTCTCGTATGCTCGTCAACTCATCTAACAAAGCGACTGCTTTATCTTGCTCATTTTCTTCTAAAGCACGTAATAATGCTTTTACAGCTTCTGTATCAATTTGAGTTGAAAATGCCATTCGTTATCATTCCTTAAATAAATTCAAGTTACACAAAAAAACCCTATACAACGCTATTATCGTATAGGGTTTTTGGTAATACTAATCACAATTCTTTATCTAGCCATTTTGTTTTTCAGCTTGTTTTTCAGCGACTCGTTCAAAGATTTTATGAATTTTGCCATTCAGTGTCGCCGCGGTAAAAGGCTTAACAATATAACCGTCTACACCGGCTTGAGCCGCTTCCAAAATTTGGCTACGTTTGGCTTCTGCAGTAATTAATAAAAAAGGCGTTTCTTTTAGGTTTTCATCAGCACGGACATGCCTTAATAGATCAATTCCAGTCATTTCAGGCATGTTCCAATCACTCACGATAAAGTCATATTTTCCAGACTGTACCATCGGCCATGCTGTTGCACCATCATCTGCTTCATCAAACTTATGAAAGCCTAGTTCTTTAAGTAGATTCTTTACGATTCGTCTCATAGTTGAAAAATCGTCAACTACCAAAATATTCATATCTCTATTTATTTGCATTTTTCATTCCTAAACTACTTTATCCAGTCGGCCATACGAGACCTGATTCTTTTAATGGCTTGGCTATGAATCTGACTGACTCGAGATTCACTTACTGACAACACTTCACCAATTTCTTTTAAATTTAATTCTTCGTCATAATACAATGACATTACAAGCTTTTCTTTCTCAGGCAAGTTTGAAATTTCACTCACCAAAGATTCCTGAAAACCACTTTCAACCAGTTCCGAAAAGGGTGTCATACTATTACTGACCATACGGTCTTCTGACAATTCATCATGGTCTGGCTGATCAATTGAAAGCAGTTGAACGGAGTTCGTATCTTTTAAAATATGATGATACTCTTCAATTGAAACGTCCATTTGTTCAGCTATTTCTTCATCTCGTGCTTCACGACCCAGCTTAGACTCTACCTGATTAATCGCATCACTGACCGCACGAGATTTTCGATAGACCGATCTCGGAGTCCAATCACCTTTCCGGATCTCATCCAACATAGAGCCTCTAATTCGAATACCGGCATAAGTTTCAAAACTCGCACCTTGGTTCGAATTAAATTTCTTCATGGCCTCAATCAAACCGACAATACCTGATTGAATCAAATCATCTACAAAGACACTATCAGGTAAACGTCCCTTTAAGTGGTAGGCGATACGTTTCACCAATGGCAAGTACTGCTCTAACTCGAGCACTTCATTGGTGGCCTGTTTCTGAACCTGTTCATATGCAGATGTACCAGTCATAGGTCGCTAATGTCCTGATTGAAATAAATTTTCAACAAAAAATTGTAAATAGCCAGTCACCCCTTGAGGAATTGGCCACTGTTCAACCTTCTGGGCCATGCTTCTAAATGCTTTAGCTGACTCACTGTGTGGCTTGTAAATAGAGACAGGAACCTGCTTCTGAACCGCTTCTCTTAAATCATGATCAAAAGGAACTGATCCAAAATAATCCAAACTCACATCTAAGAATTGCTCACACACTTTCGCTAATTTTTCATAAAGCATTTGTCCGTGCTTAGGAGATCGACTTTGATTGGCCAATAACCTAAAACGCGTTAATTTATAGTCTCGGCTTAATACTTTTATTAATGCATAAGCATCCGTAATGGAAGCAGGCTCATCTGTTACAACAACAACAACTTCTTGAGCTGCACGGCAAAAACTCACCACACTATCGGCAATACCTGCTGCGGTATCAACGATCAAAATATCAAGCTGATCACTTAACTCTGAAAACGCATTAATTATTCCAGCGTTTTCCATTGCAGTCAATTGAGCCATTCTACTTACGCCAGAGGCGGCTGGAATAATTTTTAACCCGCCAGGTCCTTCAACAATCACCTCTTCCAGTGTTTTTTCGCCTTCCAAGACATGCAAAAGATTATATTGAGTATGTAACCCTAACATAATATCAACATTTGCAAGTCCCATATCAGCATCCATCAGTAAAACTCGGCTGCCCATTTTACTTAAGGAGATTCCTAAGTTAACGGATACATTCGTTTTACCCACGCCACCTTTACCACTGGCGACAGCAATCACTCTAACAGGCTTCTCTTTTGCAGAAGCCATTGTTGCGTGATTAGATTGCATTGCTCGCAAGCCCGCTGCTTGATCATTGAGCATCAGATATCTCCTTTCCCATTCCCATTCGGAATGCTTGTTCATCTTGAGATGAACGCTTATTCTGATGACCGAGCACTATTGCGCGATCAATCAACTCTCTCGTTCTAACCACTTCTAAATCTTCAGGCACTCTTTGCCCACTTGATAAAAATGCAATGGGCAACTTCTCTTCTATTAACAACGTTAATATATTGCCTAACTGCAAGGCTTCATCAACCTTCGTTAAGATGCACCCTTTTAAAATAATTTTTCCAAATGAATGCACAATATCGCTCATGACATTTAATTGGGTTGCCGCTGACATGACTAAATAATTACGAACACTGGTTGCGCCTTCATGGCCCGATGTCAACTGCTGCGACAACTGTAAATCCCTTTGACTCATACCTGCTGTATCAATTAATACCATCTTCTTATGCCCTAAAGAGGTTAAAAGAGCATACAGCTCTCCTTGCGAACTCGCTACATGCACAGGAACATTAATTAAGTCTGCAAACGTCTTTAATTGCGCCTGAGCACCAATTTTATAGCAATCCGTTGTGATTAAAGCAAGTTCATTTGGACTGTTTCTCATAACAAATCGACTTGCCATTTTAGCAATCGTTGTTGTTTTACCAACGCCTGTAGGACCAACCAATGCAATAATACCGCCGCGTTCAATAATATCACGTTCTTCGGCTGGAATATCATGTTCCATTTGCGCCAGTATTCTTGACCAAGCCTGATCACTTTTCGCATCAATGGTTTGTACTAATTTCTGACTTAAATCCCAACCAATTCCCAGCTGTAATAATCTTTTTATTAACTCTATTTTATGTGGATCATTTTGCTCTTCATGACCCCATGCTAAACCAGATAACTGGTTTTCGAGCATCGCCTTAACCGCTTGTATTTCTGCCGCCATACCAGCTAACTCACTGCTACCAGGATTGTTCGGACTCATCGAAGGTGTAACGGAAATATCTGTCGCCTGATAGGTACTTCCTTCCGCCTCTTTTACACTTTCCTGAGTCGTTTGAAATTGCATCGCCTCAGGATCTAGAGCTGCCACAATCTCAACGCCATCGCCGAGGTCTTTGGTTGACAATATAACCGCATCATCTCCATGCTCATTACGAACGAGATTCATCGCTTGGCGCATCGTCGGAGCAAAGTAGCGTTTTATTTTCAACCTAGCCTCCTTGACCTACATTAGCCACAACACTAATTTGTCGGTTTTCTGGCACCTCAGAATAAGCCAAAATAAATAACCCAGGCAAGCTGTACTTAAACAAACGTGCCAATTGCGCTCGTATTTGAGGCGCAACTAATAAAACGGCTGCTTGCCCTGTTACTTCAAGCTTCTGCGACTCTTCTTTTAAAGTCGTATGCAACCTCTCTGCCAATCCAGGCTCAATGGCCAATTGCCCTTCTGGCGCACCTTGTGTTGCCTGTAGCAATATTTGTTCCAAACCAGGATCCAATGTAATCACTTTTAGCTCATCTTCACTGCCCACAATATCCTGAATAATCGCTCTACCCAATGCTGTTCGCACAAACATCGTCAGCTCATTAGCGTCTTTAGTCGCAATGGATTTTTCCGTTAAAGATTCAAGAATCGTACGCATATCTTTAATAGGCACTTTTTCTCGAAGCAAGTTTTGCAGCACTCTTACCACGACCGCTAATGAAAGTTTATCAGGCACGAGTTCTTCTACTAACTTTGGAGACGTTTGTTTTAGTTTATCTAGTAGCTGCTGTGTTTCATCATGACCAAATAAATCATATGCAAAATCTTGAATCACTTGACTAACGTGTGTGGCCACAACCGTACTCGCATCCACAACGGTATAACCCAAGGCTTGAGCTTGATCTTGATCATTTGGAGCGACCCATACCGCATCCAATCCAAATGTTGGATCTTTCGTTGCCATTCCCGCTACCTCTCCGAACACTTGCCCTGGATTAATGGCCAATTCTTTATCAGGAAAAACTTCTCCAGCCCCAGAAGGCACTCCCATTAACATAATACGATACTGATTCGGTTTTAAATCTAGATTATCACGAATATGCACAGGTGGAACCAAAAAGCCCAATTCTTGGGAAACCTTACGTCGAACACCCTTTACTCGGTCTAGCAACTGACCATTTTGCGCTTGATCTACCATTGGAATGAGTCGATAACCAACTTCTAATCCCAGCACATCCACAGACTGCACATCATCCCAACTTAAATCAGCTGGTTTTACCTCTTCTTCTGCAGCATCCATTACGGCTAGACCTGTTTCTGGAGTAGAGATTGTTTTCTGTCTACGGTAAATTAAATAAGCCCCTCCTCCTGCCACACTGGCAAAAGCAAGAAAGGCAAAATTCGGCATACCCGGTATTAATCCCATAAACCCAACAATACCTGCTGCAGTACCCAATGCTTGCGGAGTAGCAAACATCTGCTCCTGCATTTGTTGACTCATGTCTTTTTTATCGCCACCCGTCACACGAGTCACAATAATAGCCGTTGCAGTTGATAACAATAGAGCGGGTATTTGTGCAACCAACCCATCACCCAGTGTCAATATGGTATACACCTTACCCGCTTCACTAAAGGGTAAATCGTGCTGAGCCATACCTACCGCTAAACCACCAATTAAGTTAATAAAGAGAATTAAAATTCCCGCAACAGCATCTCCACGAACAAACTTACTTGCTCCATCCATGGAACCATAAAATTCGGCTTCTGTGGCAATATCAGAACGCCTTGTCTGAGCATCTTCCTGTGTAATTAAACCTGCATTTAAATCGGCATCAATGGCCATTTGTTTACCAGGCATGGAGTCAAGCGTAAATCGCGCACTCACTTCCGCAACTCGTCCAGCACCTTTGGTAATAACAACAAAATTAATGACAACTAAAATGGCAAAAATAACCAAACCAACAGCAAGATTTCCGCCAATAACAAAGGCGCCAAAGGCCTCAATCACTTGACCTGCTGCTGCTCCACCTTCGTGACCTTCCAATAGAATCACTCGAGTAGAGGCGATATTGAGGGATAGTCTAAATAGAGTCGCTAGTAGAATGATTGTTGGGAAAATGGCAAAATCCAGCGGTCGCTTAGCATAGAGCGTCAGCATTAAAACGACTAGGGACAAAGCAATATTAAAGGTAAAAAAGACGTCCAGCAAAAAAGGCGGCATAGGGATTGTGACCATTCCCAATAGCGCAAGAACAGCAATAGGAATACCTAAGCCATTCTTCATAACATCTTTAATTTTATTAAACTGCTGCTTAAAGTCCATTCGTCGCTTAATCTTACTCTATTCTGTTTTCATGCTTTCAGGGATGGGTAACTCTGCAAAATCAACCGAGTCTGCCTTACCATGTTCTTTTAACTGATAGACATAGGCTAAAATAGAAGCCACTGCTTTAAACAACTCATATGGAATGGGCCGATCAATCTCAGCATTATAGTATAAAGCACGCGCTAATGGAGGTGCTTCTATAATCGATATATTATTTTCCACAGCAATGGTTCGTATCTGTGCCGCCATAAAGTCAGCACCTATTGCTAACACCATAGGTTCCTGCATGCTTTCTGTATCGTATTTTAAAGCCACAGCAAAATGCGTTGGGTTAGTGATAATAACATCGGCATCGGGTACTTTTTCCATCATTCTTTTCTGTGACATCTCCCTTTGTACCTGACGAATTCTACCTTTAACTTCTGGGTTACCCTCTTGTTGTTTAAACTCCTCTTTCACTTCCTGTTGAGTCATCATTAATTGTTTATTGTGATTCCACAATTGAAAAGGAACATCAATGATCGCCACCACCAATAAAGATAAACTCACAAAAATAAAGGCTTCGATAATTAAAAGACCTGCATGGCCCAACGCGGACCTTAAAGGCTCAACACCTAAAGCAAGCACTTCACCAAAAATTGAATATAAAAAAATGACGGCGATCGACAGTACAAGAGTAAACTTAGCCAAAGCCTTAAATAACTCCATTAACGCTTGAGCCGAAAACATTCTTTTAAGGCCTGACACTGGGTTTAATTTACTTATTTTCGGTGACATGGCTTTGACACTAAAAGACCAGCCACCTAATAACAATGGGGAAATCATTGCAATTAAAGCCATAAGCAATAAAAAAGGCAGTATTAAATACAGTGCCGTTTCCACAATGACACCAATCAAACCAAACATCATTCGTTCATCAAAAGCGATGGCTCTGTCAAAACTTAACCCCTTAATCATGATCACTTCAAAATCTTGAATCATGGTTGCGCCATAGAATAATAAAAATACAGCGGCAGACAGGGTCATTAAAAGTGTTGTTAACTCTTTAGATCTAGGAATTTGTCCCTTCTCTCTCGATTCTCGTATCTTTTTCTCGGTGGGTTCTTCGGACTTTTCAGAACCATCAGCATTTTCAGCCATATCACTAAGCTCCTGTTAGCTGTAAACGAGTTACAACCTCTAAGGCATTGCGAATCAACTCTTGCAGATGAGGAAGAATGAGTGGCGTTGTGAGGGATAATAAAATCAAACCTGATAACAACGTAACGGGAAAACCTACCGCAAAGATATTTAATGCAGGGGCAGCTCTGGTCACCACACCAAACGCCACGTTAATAAGTAATAGAGCTGTCACAGCAGGAAGCGCAATGAGTACACCTGCTGAAAACATATAGGCACCAAACTCAAAAATCAGTTTTAAACTCTCTCTATTTAAAAATTCAATTCCAATCGGTAGGTACTCAAAACTATCCACAACCATTTGAATCACCAATAGATGTCCATTCAATGCCAGAAAGAGCAACGTGACCATAATAGAAAAATACTGAGACACAATCGGAGCTTGAGATCCTGAACCTGGGTCAACCATCGAAGCGAACGCCAGTCCCATTGCCATAGCAATCATATGCCCCGCCATAACAAAAGCCTGAAAGACCACTAAAAATATCACCCCCATCGCTAAACCAATTAAAATTTGTTGGGAGATAAAGAGCACACCCTGCCAGGTAAATGGATCAACTGGCGGAGGAAGGGCTAAAGAAGGTGCCACTGCAAACGTAACAAAGACCGTTAGGATCAACTTGGTTTGTACAGGAACGGCTCGAATGCCAAAAATAGGAATAATTGAAAACATGGCGCCGATGCGCACAAAAGGATAAAAATACAGACCAGCCAGCTGAAGGAACTCTGGATAGCTAAAGGTCATTTCACTAACCTATCATTGCGGGGATATTTAAATACAACTCGCGTGTAAAAGAGATAAATGTCGTCAGCATCCATGGTCCAGCAACTACCAGAGCCACTCCAACAATCATTAATTTAGGAATAAAACTCAACGTCATTTCATTGATTTGAGTGGCCGCTTGAAACATTCCAACCAAAAGCCCAACCAATAGTGCAGGAATCAATAATGGCGCTGTCAACATGGCAACCACTTCCAACATTCTCTGACCTAATGTTAAAACAAACTCTTGTTGCATTAGATCCCTCCTGGGACGACAAAGCTATTGGCTAAAGTACCCGTTACCAATACCCAGCCATCAATTAAAACAAACAGCATTAACTTAAAAGGCAAAGAAATAATCATGGGCGACAACATCATCATCCCCATCGCCATCAATAAACTCGCCACGACTAAATCAATAATTAAAAAAGGGATAAAAATCATAAAACCAATTTGAAAAGCCGTTTTTAATTCGCTAATCATAAAAGCGGGGATTAACACTTTAAAAGGCACTGTTTGAGGATCAGATAAAGTCACGTCCGCCATTTCTGCAAACATGCCTAAGTCATCCTCACGCGTTTGTTGCAACATAAATTGATGCATGGGTTTAGAACCTAACTCAACCGCTTCTTTAAACTGTATCTGCTCTTCTAAGTATGGACCCACCGCCACATCATAAATCTTTTCTAAAACAGGCCCCATAATAAATAATGTTAAAAACAAAGCAAGTCCAATCAAAACCTGATTAGACGGCGTCTGCATAGTACCCAGAGCTTGGCGAAGCAAAGCCAGAACAATAACAATTCGTAGAAAAGACGTTGTGGCAATTAGTGCGGCTGGCAACAGGGTTAACCCCGTCATTAACAGCAAAATTTGCATCGTTAAAGTATAGTCTTGACTGCCTTCTGCATCCGTCTCTACGGTAAATGCGGGAATACCAGGCATCGCCCACGATAAAATAGGGGATAAGGTTAATACCAGAAAAAAAACAGTTTTAAGAATCTGCACGGTGGGTCTGTTTAGCGTCCTTGGATTTTAAAGCTTCTTGCAATCGTTGAGAAAACTGACTGCTCACGGGAACATTATCCTTTACTTGCACAGGTTCTTCAAGCTGATGTAATGTAGTAATTTTACTTGAAGTCACGCCTACCACAATTTGCTCCTTACCAACCTGTAACAATAGTATGCGCTCTCTTTGCCCTACAGACAAAGCCCCAATGACCTTTAAATTTCCATCAGCGACACCTGGAAAACGCCCATAACGACGTAATAACCATGCGGCTAAAAAAATAATAAGTAACACCAATATCAAGGACAGCATGATCTGCCCAAAATATTCGCTTGGTCTAGCCACCGACTCTCCAATACTTGACGGCTCTGCAAGAGAAGTAGAAGAGTACAATATTGCCCCTAATAATAACCAAAGGAAATTGTATTTATACATCACTTCAGTTTCTTAATACGGTCTTGGGGGCTAACAACATCCGTTAAACGAACACCGAACTTATCATTTACAACCACTACTTCACCATGTGCAATTAAAGTACCATTGACTAATAAGTCTAATGGCTCGCCTGCCAGGCGATCCATTTCAACAACCGACCCTTGAGTATAAGACAATAAATTTCTAATGGAAACCTTCGCTCGACCGATTTCAAGCTGTAGTGTAACGGGAATATCAAGCAGTACGTCTAAGTCCACTTTATTCTTTCCATCCCCTCGGTCTGAGGCCAGTTGGTCAAACGCAGCTGAACTAACATCATCTGGCTCTACTGCCGCTTCAGCATCGGCTTGTTCAGAAAGGGCATCACCCCATGGATCACCAGCATCCTCTGGTGTATCTTCAGCATCGGCTTGTTCAGCTAAGGCATCGCCCCATGCGCTTAAATCTTCATTTTCACTCATTGTACCATTCCTTCACATTCTCGATTGTTCGCTCTTGGTAAGCTGGGTGATGTAAAACCTGCTCAACCTTAACCGCTTTTTTCTTATTACTTTCGCCTAAAGCACCGCGCAGAATGGAAATGCCTTCAGCTTTAATGGTCACTTGTTCAGGCATATCAAGAGGGATAATATCGCCTTTCTCCATTTTCATTAAGTCATCCATGCTCATTTGCAATTCGGTTAAATTCACACTTAAATCAATGTCGATATTTTTAGCTTCTTCTTTAAGGGTTCTTGACCAACGATTATCGCTATCACCCTGAAGGTTTTGCACGCCCTCTTCCAGCTTATCTCTTACTGGTTCTAACATGGCATAAGGCATAACGATGTCTACTCGCCCTTCCACCCCTTCAAAGCGTACATTAATTTGACTAACAACAATCATATCGGTCGGATCAACAATACCTGCAAACTTAGGATTCATTTCAGAGTGCATATATTCGATTTCAATATCCATAACCGGACCCCATGCCTTAGCAAGGTTCTCGGTAGTAATATCCAAAATGCTTCGAACCATACTCATCTCTACAGGAGTATACTCACGACCTTCAATTTTGAAGGGCAACAACCCCGTCCCACCAAAGTAAATATCCACAGCGGTAAAAATCAATTTGGAATCTAACGTAAACAACGCGACCCCATTCAACGGATCGATACGATAAATATTTAAACTGGTTGGTACAAAAAGATTACGTAAATAGTCAATCATTTTAATAATTTTGACTTCGCCAGCCGTTACTTCAACACTGGACATAATCATTTCATTAAAATGCCGCTGAAACCCTCTCGCGAATCGTTCATTAATAATATCTAAAGCAGGAAGACGACCTCGGACAATACGCTCTTGGTTAGTAAAATCATAAGACTGGGCTTCTTTTCCGTCAGAAGTATCATCATCTTCTGTATCGACATCCCCGCCACCCATTCCTTTTAAGAGTGCATCGACTTCATCTTGACTTAGAATATCATCCATTTTAAAACCTTATTGCATCACAAAACGAGTCATATACACATCTTCAATCAGATCAGGATAAATATTATGCGCTTCTAATACGTTACGAGTCACCTCAAGTATTTCATCTCTTAATTTATCAGGACCTTCAGGTGTATTTAACGCGTTAAAATGCTGGTTACGAAGTAATCTTTGAATATCATTTTTCAAAATAGGACGTAAATTTTCCATTTCGCCACCCGGTCCAACCACCTGAACATAATAGGACATAAATTGTAAATCAACCGCTAAAAACTTAGCCTTACCATCACCATTGAAGTTCACAACAAACTTATCCATCACAAAATAGTTCGGTACCGCTTCAGGAGCTGGAGCTTCAAACTGTTTGTACTTAGGCGAATAGCTTTTAGCATGACTGTTTTCATCAACGCCTTCTTCCGCACCATGCTCCGCAGAACCATGCTGCTCTGTACTGTCAGAAGCACCTTCCTCACCTTGAGTTGCCCCTAATAACATATAGACTAAAACACCCACACCCACAAGGAGAAGAACCACAACCACAATCAAGGCAATAATTAAGCCCTTACCACCCTTTTTTTTCTCTTCTTGTACTTCTTCTTCAGCCATGTCTTTTCCTTTACTAACCAAAAAAATCAGAAATTAAATTACCCTATTTTAGCGCAGATATCGCATCCGTTTACTGTCCCTGCAGAAGGGTTTGACCGCTTAAATCTTCCAATTGAGGGGCATCACTTAAACTTCTTAGACGTTCTTCAGCCTCTTTATTTAAAACGATAATGCTAATTCTTCTATTTCTAGGATTATACGGATTTTCTTTATCAAACGGGACGGTATCCGCCATACCGACTGCTTGAGCCATCTTATCACCATCAACCCCTCCTTCTAATAACAATCTACGTGCGGCATTTGCTCTGTCGGCAGACAGCTCCCAGTTGGTATATTCCGAACTCGCATGGTAACCAGAAGAATCGGTATGACCGGCAATACTAATTTTATTATTGGTATGCGCTAAAACCGCCCCCACTTCTCGTAATAAATTAGCGGCGTACTCTTTTGGGATATCCACCCCTGAACCAAACATAGGGCGTTTACGATCATCAAGAATCTGTACTTGCAATCCATTTGGAGTAATGTCAATTTTCAACTGCTCTTTAAGCTGTTTTAAAGCCGCATTTTCTTCTATTTTCTGCAATAACGCCGCCTTCATTGCCTCTAGTTGAGCTGTTTCCTGAGCTTTACCAGCCCCTTCGCCTTCACCATCTTCTGCACTTTTAGGAGCATCTTTAAACCCTCCCATATCAATCATCGCATCGGCTGTTTGACCAGCTTCTTTGGACTCTACCAAAGTCGAAGGGGATGCTTCGATGACCGTAGGATCCCTAAAGTACTCCGCCATGGCCTTCATCTCTTCGTCATTCACTCCACCCAAAACCCATAACATTAAGAAAAAAGCCATTGCAGCAGTCATAAAATCCGCAAATGCAATTTTCCATGCCCCACCATGAGCGACATGCGGGCACTTATTTAAACGCTTAATAATTATGGATTGATCATCACTCATCGCAGCTTAACCAGTTATTGTAAGTTATACTCATTCAATCGATTATTTTTGGCTCTGTAAAAACTCATCCACTTCAGTAAAAGACGGTCTTTCTTGACTTGGAACGGCTTTACGCGCAAATTCGACGGCCACCTGAGGCGCATAGCCATTTAAATTCGCCATTAAACTTGTTTTAATCACACCAAAAAAAGCACTTTCAGCTTCCGCTCTGTTGGCCAGTTCAGATGAGATTGGAGCAATAAATCCATAAGCAATCAGAATCCCCAAAAAGGTTCCTACCAATGCAACAGACATATGGTGTGCAATTTCCATTGGTCCCGCATCCAAATAACTCATGGTAACAATAATCCCCAATACCGCAGCCACAATACCAAAGGCAGGCAAACCTTCAGAAACTTTTGCAACCGCGGCACTGGGCATCATCGCTTCATGATGATGGGAATCGAGCTCTAGAATCATTAAGTCTTCAAGTTGATAAGGGTTACTGGCACCACTGATCATCAGCCTTAAATAATCGCAAATAAAATCAAGCGCATGGTGATCCGCGGCCACTTTAGGTGCACTGTTAAATAGCTCACTTGAATGAGGGTCTTCTACGTCCGCTTCAATAGACATCAATCCTTCACGTCGAGCCTTATTGAAAATTTTGAACATTAGCCCTAATAGTTCCATATAAAGCTCTTTATTATGCGGGGCTGGTTTTACAAGCCCTAGACCGCCCGAAAAGCCCGCTTTAATAACCCATCCAGGGTTAGCAATAATATAAGCCCCTAAAGCCCCACCACAGATAATCAACATTTCTAGTGGCTGAATCAATATAGCAAAACCACCGTGTGGTAAATAACCACCTAATAGTGTTCCTATAACAATTATAGTACCGAGAATTGCTTTCATTGCTGATTCACCTTTTCTATCTGTATCACTTACTCATCTACCAGTACTATTTATTCTGAATAGCGCTTGATAATTCATGCTGCGCAGATTTTAACTCAGAAAGGTTCTCGACAATACTGTTTAATATGTCATTTACTTTACCCGCTTGATTCTGAGTTGAATCAACACGGCCCTGACTGCCTTCCATCATTTGTACCGCGTTTCTGGCATGGTGCTGAAGCTCTTCAATAATACTTTGAATCTCCTTAGTCGCTTGTTGCGTTTTACCCGCTAAGATACGAACTTCATCCGCCACAACCGCAAACCCTCGACCATGCTCACCTGCTCGAGCCGCCTCAATCGCGGCATTAAGAGCCAATAAATTTGTTTGCTCTGCAATATCTCTAATTAAAACCAGCACGGTACCAATGTTGCCGCTATCTGCTTCTAAACGTTTTAAAACACCTGATGCATTTGAGACTTCATCCGTTAGCCCACCTACTTCTGCAATAACATTTCCATTGGCCGCTATGACATCAACAGAACTCTTATTCGCCTGATCAACAAAGCTTTCTAGCTGCGAAGACAAATTCATTAACTCTGAGTTATCAAAGCTCACCGCACTCGGGATTGTTGAAGCGTCTTGTTGTTGTGCATAGCAAGCAGCAAGGGTTTCATTCAACTCTTCCATTTGAGTTTCAAGATCAACCACTTTGGATTCTATTTGAGACTTTTCAATCATCTGCATTGTAATATTGTTAGCGGCCGCCTCTAATAAACCATTCATAACTGAAAGCAACTTAGGATCCGTCAATTCCGACTTAACCGTGGTGCTAAAATCTTCAGATTGAACAATCGATTCAAGCTCTTCTATCAATGCCATTTGATCGCATGCAGCGGATTTATTACACCAAAACAGATACACTAGCGCGCCCACTATTACGGCCGTAATCAACATTGTAATCATGACAACACTAATCACTGGGATTCCCGCCGAGCCAGAATCCGCCATCGCGGATGACGAACCTATTACAGTTCCAACAGCAAGCAATCTTACCAAGGTTTTTAAAAATTTCATATCGAGCTCCTAAGCGTAATAATCGACAATATTATCTGTTGATATAACTGTTTCAAGTGGACTCTCATCAACTGAGCTATCCTCTAATAAATGAGAATCGGATGACTTTTTATTGTCACCAGAGTGATTTGAGGCATCTTCTGAAAACTGTTTTTGCTCTCGAACATCCACTGAACCTAAACTAACACCCGCCTGCTCCATCATTTCACGAAGCCTAGGCAACGCATTCTCGATACTTTCACGAGTGGTTCCATTTTGAGCCGTCAAACTGACATGCATTTGCTGGTCTTTATCAAGCTGTAACGTTACTTGAATTTGTCCTAACTTTTGCGGGTTCAAGGTAATTTGCGCTTGTTGAAGGTTATTATTTGCCATAAACACCACGCGTTGCCCTAATGCTTGACCCCACTGCGGATGTTTTACTGGCTGATTAATCGTTTGTAAACCAATCGGCAAAACGCCTCTACGGTCTGAAGAGGCAATTTCTGCCCCTCCTAACAACTCTTTCACTTCCGATTTTGCCATGGCATCATTAATGGCTTTTGCCGCAACCTGCTGCTCAATCGATTGCTGTCTATTTTCTTGATTAGCTTGAGCAAACATCATGGCTTGTTGATGAGTTTGTTGTCCAGATGAATTTTGGCCTGACTGACCAAATGACTGCCCCTGCTGTCCAGAACTTTGAGCCGCTTGCCCATCAGTACTTTGAGAGCCCCAATGAGTCACCCCCTGACTAGCACTCTGGCCTCCTCCTTGGTTCCCTGCACTCGCAGAAGAATGATTAAACTGAGCAGCCACTTGGCTTCCCGCCGTAGAAATACCTGATGAACTCGCGGCCTGTGCTTGCGCAACAGAAGAAGCCATTACGGCATTCTGCTCAACTAATGCTTCCCCGTTCACGAGATTCTGTTCATTTACCGTAGGAATTGACTCAAGTTGCTCTGGCGAGATTACATTACTTTGGGTTACTGGCTTCGTCCCAAGTTCATTCATATCAAAACTTGTACCAAAACTTGATGGCGGAATATCTTCTGAAAGAGGGCTTATCAAAGAATTAAGGTGATTCTCATCCAGTTCGATTTCAGAATCCGTCATCGGCACTAGCACTTTAGTTTCGATTTCAGTTTCAGAATAAACACCATTCTTTTCTATACTGTTCGTCACTAAGCTTGTCGAGTTAAGCTGCTCATCAACCACATCACTCAATTCAGCCACATTCTGCACATCAAGTGAATTAGGAGCCACTCCACTAATGCCTAAAGAGGGAGTTCCTATCTCTAGCATGGCAACATTATCCTGTACCGAAGAATTTACTTTTGGAACATCAATATCTAAGACTTCTATATCAGTATCTCTACCAGTATCAGTAGAGGTCATTCCTGACACGGTATTTCCATAACTCTCTGGTACATTCTGCAATGAGCTGATTTGTGCCATCACTTCTTCAACAGAGAGGCTGTTTTCACTTGACAGAGCCGCATCAATTCGTGAGGCACTGTCCGCATGATCAGTGAACTCTAAAGGCAAAGTGCCCTCCATAAAAGTACGCTCCGAAGACGAAGGTACAACATGACTATTTTCAGCAGAAGCTTCAGGAGTGGCTTGCACAGAGAACATGGAGGCCAATAAACCTGAAAACCCCGTATCATCAGGCAAGCTCTGCCCTTCTGATGCCCTATGCGAAGCTTCTATAGGCTTTTCCGTCTGTGTGATTTGAGTTGTATGCATCATAGACTTTCTATCCTAGCTGTTTCCGATGTTACCCAAGCAGCAAAATCCATACCACTCACTGCCACCCTAGGGGTTCTTTCTCCTTAAAATCACACTTTGCGCAGCTAACTCATCTAACATACGTTGTTCCTGCTTATCCAATTTAACCTGATGCGACAGCTTCAACTTATCAAGTAAGGCAAGTAATGACTGCACTCTTACCTTTTTTTCCAACCAATCTTCACGGCCTTTTTCAACAATCTCGGCCATTTGCTCCACCTTGGATTTTTGAGCCTCAACTGCCTGACGCAGTTTTTCAGAAAATCCATGTCTCGTTTGAAGCTGTATTGGCGTCACCAAAATAGATTTATTCAAAGACTGATTAGAGTATTCTTCTATATAACTCGTTAAGGCCTCTAGCTGGCTTGATTCTTGAACATACTGCTCTTGTAGAGCGGCTAAAGTTTGTGCCGCTTTATCTAAATCCATATCCGCTAGCTCAACGAGTTTTTGCATTCTGTTAATTCTAGAAGACATAAACCTTTCTTTTGATCAATTAAATAAATAGGTACTTTTTATACAAGAGTCTTACTCAGTTCTTCCAAAGAAGCTTCCGTTGAAAAGGATTCAGAAATGTTTTGTGATAAAAATCCATCTAAATCAGAATGCTTAGCAATCGCCAAGTCGATTAAAGGATCCGCTCCCTTTCGATAAGCTCCCACACTGATTAAATCTTTATTTTGCTGATAACTCGAATAAAGTTTTTTAAAGGCTCTGGCCTTCTGTAGTTGATCTTCAGAAACAATCTCAACCATCACTCGACTGACTGAAGATTCAATATCTATCGCGGGATAACGCCCACTATCGGCAATATCCCGAGACAATACGATATGACCATCTAGCACACCACGAGCCGAATCCACCACGGGGTCCGATTGATCATCTCCTTCGGCCAATACAGTATATATTGCTGTAATGGATCCAGAATCCGCTCGCCCATTACCCGCCCTTTCAACCAACTGAGGTAATTTAGCAAATACAGATGGCGGATAACCTTTACTAGCGGGCGGTTCACCCACCGCTAAAGCGATCTCTCTTTGCGCTTGAGCAAAGCGAGTTAAGGAATCCATCAACAGTAAAACATTAAGACCTTGATCTCGAAAGTACTCAGCTATCGCAGTGGCTAGCATCGCACCGTGCAACCGCATTAAAGGTGGATCATCCGCTGGCGTTGCCACTACAACTGCACGCTTTAACCCTTCTTCTCCCAAGGTGTGTTTGACAAACTCATTCACTTCTCGTCCACGTTCACCAATTAAACCCACCACCACAATATCTGCACTGGTAAAACGAGTCATCATACCCAGCAAAACACTTTTTCCCACACCTGTTCCCGCCATCAGGCCAACACGCTGACCTTGACCAATCGTTAATAAACCATTGATCGCTTTAATTCCGACATCAAGTACTTTACTAATTGGATGACGGTTCAGAGGGTTAATACGCTCACCAGCCAGTGATACATATTGCTCCACTTCAATAGGCCCCAAGCCATCTAAAGGTAAGCCTGATCCGTTCACGACTCGACCTAGCATTCCCATACCAACACCCACTTTCACCCCGCCCTCTACAGGCAAAACTTTGGCGTTAGGCGCTAAACCGTGAGTATCCCCTATCGGCATCAAAAAAAGCCGATCATCATGAAAGCCAACCACCTCGGCTTCTACAGGCAAATTATCACCATTTAAAATTTGGCAGCGAGAACCGATAGGAGCAAACGTACCCACCACTTCTAGAGTCATGCCGACCATTCTAACAAGACGACCAGCGACCTTAACGGATGAGGGTTTACTAAGAGATTGATTATAATCATGAAGATTAGTAACCAAGAATTGATTAAAGGCTTGCGTGTAATCCATATCCCACCTTACTTATACTAAGTAGTCGAATCTAACGCACCTAGGAGTGAGAAGATTTAGAGTGTAAATGATTTGCCAGTTCATCAAATCGTGTCTGCCAACTATTCAAAACAGAGGAGTCCCCTTGTTTAACTAAACAAGAGCCAAGCATCAAATTAACATTCGCTTTCAGCTCCCACTGATCTACCAAAGGTGAGTCTAATTCTTTCAACTCTTTTAAGTCGTCAGGATGCAATTCAATCCGAAATTTTTCAGAACTTTCTGGCAGTGCTTTAATGGCCTCTTGAGCGGCTTCTAAAACCCAATCTTTATGGTGGAGCAACTCTTTTTGAATAACCTCGTGAGCAATATGCAGAGCTAAATCTGTTAACTCAGATAAGGCTTGTTTTTCAATCTTATCATATGGCACTTGCAGCATAGACAGAAACTTATCCAGCAGCTCAATCTTAGGGGCTAACACTTCTTGATTGGCTTGTATTGCAATCTCTTTAGCTTCACTTTGACCCACTTCAGCCCCTTGTGCCAACCCTTCCTCATAGCCAAGCTTATAAGCAGAATCGTAAGCTTCTTTTTTTAAAATATCGGCTTGTTTAAGCAGCTCAGGTTGCATCTCTTGCTGAACTTTAAGATAAACCTCTTCTGGAACCTCTGTGCTTTCTATCGATTCAATTTGATCAAAACGATTTAATTGCCAAGTTTCTACCTCAGAAGAAAAAACACCATTTGAGGGAACCAACCGCGTAAGGCTAGGCTCTTCTTGCGACTCACTATCTAGAGATGTTTTATCTACCACCTACAAGAACTCCTCTGCGCCACCTGGCATCATAAGTTTTTCTTCATCAGCCAAACGTCTAACCGTAAGAATAATAGTACGCTGAGCTTCCTCAACAGCACTTAGTTTAACTGGCGGTCCTGTTTCAAGATCATCACGCATAATATCAGCTTGACGCTTGGACAAATTGCCCAAAAACTTCTCTTTAAGGTCCGTATCCGCTCCTTTAAGCGCCACAATAAGAATATCGCTTGGCACCTCTGCTACAAGGGTTTGAATACCGCGATCATCAATACCACTAATATCTTCAAATACAAACATTTTATCTTGGATATTTTTACTTACATCTTCATGCTCTGTTGCAATATCATCCAGAATACGGGTATCAACTCCACCACCCACTAAGTTTAATATTTCAGCAGCACGTTTTTCACCACCAATCGTCGCCAATTTGCCACCCTCACCATCACTCGATGCATTTTCTAACACACTGTTTAAATCAAAAAGTGCTCTCGGCTGGATAGTAGTGAGCGTAGCAATACGATAAATAACTTCAGACTGAAATCGCTCAGGAATGCCTCTTAACACCTCAGCCGCCTGATCAGAATCAAAATAGGACAGTACTATCGCAACAACCTGAGGGTGTTCATTGCGCAACATATTGGAAATCGTTGAAGGATGCTGCCATTTAAGTGCTTCAAGCCCCTTAATTTGGTCTCCTAACAACGCGGCATCCATAAGATGCCCTCCGCCATCTCCCATCGCATCGGCCATTAACGATTGTGCATATTCACTCGGGTCTATTCCCAGCGCATCCTCACCTAACTCGTTAATGAAAGACTGCATTACGTTATGAACATCCGCATGAGACACGCTCTCAACCGAAGTCATCGCCGAACCGACCTGCTGAACCTCCCTTGGATTCAGCTCTTTTAAAACGGCAGCCGCAGAGTCTTTACCTAAAGAAAGCAATAAAATAGCGGCTTTGTCCAATTTAGATAACGTCTTATTATCATCAACTTCTTCTATTTCAGAATTAGGCATCGTCTACTCTCCCGAAATCCATACTTTAATCACATGAGCCGCCGCCTTAGGATTCTCAGCAGCAATCGTTCTGACCCTTTCAAGCAACAAGTGCTCCTCTTCTGAGCCCGCATCGACTTCAGCCGCCACGTCCTCTACTTCCTCATTCATCTGCTCTAGCGCTTTAGAAATCTCTTCTGAGTTACCTAAGTCCTCATCTTCATCAGCCACGCTTTCTGGGTATTCAAGATAGCTTTCTTCCTTCTTGGAGAGATCTCGCAACATAGGACGTATGACACCAAAAATAATAATCAATACCGCCAAACCTGCAAGAACCTGCTTAACCAGGTCTAAGAACCAAGCTTCTTGCCATATAGGCGTCGACTCAACGATCTCAGATGGCGCAACAACAAAAGAGGCATTTACAACACTTAATGTATCCCCCCTTGCCTCGTCTAACGCCACAGTATCACTGACCAATCGTCTAAAGCGTAGCAACTCATCCTCTGTCAAGGGCGTACGAACCAGCAGACCCTCTTCATCTAAACTGGTTTTATCATCTAAAACAACCGCAACCGAAAGCCTATGAATATTACCCACTGAATTTTTGATATGGCTAATGGTTCGATCTAATTCATAATTAACGGTTTTCTTTTCGCTGGAGCTCTTAACATTAGGATCTTGACCAGCCCCCGTGTACCCCTCTTCTGGTGCCAAACCGGCTCTAGGAGGTTGATTGGTTAAAGCACCTGGAATCCCCATAGGCCCCTCGTTTCGATTCACTTCCTTATGCGCTTGCTCAGAACGAATGGCTTCTGGATCAGGTTCATAATTTTCGCGGGTCTGTTCTTGCTGCGTAAAATCCAATTCAGCCGTCACTTGAGCCCTAACTTTGTTATCTCCACCAACAATAGGTGATAAAAGACTGATGATTCTATTAGAGAGCGTTTCTTCAACTGTACGAGTGTAGTCCAGTTGTTTCATACTCATATTCATGCCCGTATTAACCGAGTTACTCGTGAGTAACACTCCCTGCTGATTAACAACAGTCACCGACTTAGCTTCCATATTTGGAACACTGGAAGAAACCATGTAAACAATGGCACTGACTTGTTCTTCATTCAATGAGCGGCCAGGATACAATTTAACAACCACTGAAGCCGAAGGCTTTTGACGTTTTCGAACGAAAACAGAACGTTTGGGTAGACCTAACATAACCCGAGCAGATTTAACCGAATTGAGAGAAGCGACCGATTTAGCCAACTCCCCTTCAAGAGCTCGATGATACTGAGTCGTTTCTTTAAACTGCGAAATACCAAAACCCTGCTCAACATCTAATAGCTGATAACCGGTTGCGGCTTCTTTAGGGTAACCTGCTGCGGCCATTTTTAAACGGAGGGATGGTACTAAATCGGTAGGTACTAAAATGCCGCCACTCGCGTGATCAATTTGATAATCAACGGCTTGCTGCTCAAGGGTTTGAACAATTTCATTTAAATCTTTAGGGTCAACACTGCCAAATAAGAGTGAATAAGGTTTCGTCTGAGACCAGAGTAAAAGGCCAACAATCAATGCAATCGTGGCCGCTAAAGCCACAACGAGACTGATCTGTTTGGCAACAGAGAGTGCTGTTAAATTATTTAACAGTGTCGAACCTGTACTTTCAGGTAACTGGGTATCGAGCGTATTATTTATGGAGGCTTGCTGTTCGGCCATTGTCAGTCTTCTACAACTCTAAATAAGGACATTCACTTTTCAGAAAGTTATCAAAACTATAAAGGCATATTGATAACCGTTTTATAAGCTTCTACGAGCTTATTACGGACTTGAGTCATGGCTTGAAAAGATAAACTTGCTTTCTGAGCCTGCAACATCACTTCAGAAAGCTCCATTTCAGGATCACCTTTTTCAAAAGCCTTTTTCATATCACCAGATTTATGCTGTTCTGCACTAACAGCCTCAACAGATTTTGCCAGTAAATCGGCAAAACCTTCCACCTTTTCTTGACCGGTTTGATTTACCGCTGTCAAATCTTCAACAGGCTTGGCCTCAGCCTGAGCCGCTAAAGATCGCATTTGTAACATTAAACTTTGAGTATCAATCTGGCTCATTACCGTCCAAGACTCCAAATAAAGGGCTTTGCATTCTATTTATAAACTTAAACCTAGTGTCATTATCACACAGTTCGTTAATCAAAAACAGCAATTGATATGCCAAACAAAGATTTATTAAGCAAGTAATTAACTCATTTTATTAACGAGTAACTTAATTTCTACAGCCTCTTGCTTAAATTACGGAACTTCGACACCCTGTTCTTTCAGCTTAGCAATTTTATAACGTAGTGTTCTGGGACTTAAGCTCAATGCCTCTGCTGTTTTTTGTCGATGACCATTATTTTGCCTTAAGGTTTCTAATATCAACTGCATTTCTCTTGCCTTTAGATCCATAGGATACTCAAGCGGTTTAAAGTCATCCGCTTCAGCCTCTTTATTTAGGCCTGCCTTTGATTCCGAGCTCACCCTTTCCTTCACTTCACTCTTCTTCTCTACAGCAGCACTTTCAATACCAGAGGCTGATATACAGTCATTATCTAATAAAATATCCTGCTCTCGAATCGTATCACCCGACATCATAACCAAAGCACGTTGAATAACATTATCCAATTCTCGGATATTCCCTGGCCAAGGATATTCAATCAATCTCTTCATTGCTTGTGCTGAAACCATTGGTTCAACTCGCGCAGTTCCGCAGTGGCGATGCAACAATCGCTCAGCAATCGCTGCAATATCACGAGGGCGCTCTCTTAATGGAGGCAGACGCATCGGAAAAACATTAAGACGATAAAAAAGATCCTCTCTAAAATCGCCATTTTGAATCGCCTTTTTCATATCCACATTGGAAGCACTTAATACCCTAACATCTAGCTGAATCGATTTAGTACTGCCAATTCGCTCAACCTCTTTCTCCTGAATCACCCGTAACAGCTTGGCTTGCAAATCTGTTTTCATTTCGCCGATCTCATCCAGAAAAATAGTACCATGCTGAGCCTGTTCAAACTTACCCGGCATGGCTTTTGCAGCGCCTGTAAATGCTCCTTTCTCATGGCCGAACAACATAGCCTCTAACATACCTTCTGGTATGGCAGCACAGTTAATTGCCACAAAGGGCTGCTTTGCGCGGCTTGATTGGCTATGAATATAACGAGCAAGCACCTCCTTACCCGTACCACTTTCACCGCCAATCAAAATACTTGTTTCACTTTCTGCTACTTTTTTAGCCATCGCTTTAAGCTGCTGCGTGGCAGAGTCCGCTACAACAAAATCATCATCTCTTGAAGCATCCCGATTAAAGTAAATTTTGGCCTTCTCAACCAGCACACTCGCTTCAAATGGCTTTACGATATAATCAACACTGCCTGCTTTCATTGCATCAACCGCTTGCTCAATGGTGCCATAAGCGGTCATTAACACGATTGGCAGATAAGGCTTAATCGCTCTAATACGAGTCATTAAGGTAAAGCCATCCATACCGTCCATGCGGATATCACTGAACACCATACCAATATCATCATCAAGTGATACCAGTGCTTCTTCCGCACTGCTTACAGCGATCACCTCAAACTCATTTAAGGTTAAAGTATCAACCAAGGCTTCTTGCAGTTCCGCATCGTCTTCAACCACTAAAATCTTTGCGATACTCATTCAACCTCCTTTACCGTTATCAATGGCAGTCTAATTCCAAACTTTGAACCATGTCCAGCTATCGACTTGACCCAAGCCTTACCACCATGAGCCTCGGCAATCGCTCTAACGACAGCTAACCCTAGACCCGTACCTTTTGCACGTTTGGTATAAAAGGGTTCAAAAATCTTTTCCAAAAATTCCGTTTCAATTCCAGGGCCATTATCACTAATCACCAAATCAACTTTATTATCAGAAACCTTATTCACCAACACCTGAATCTTTGCATTCTTACCCACTACATCGATGGCGTTACCAATTAAATTCTGTAACGCTGTCAACAAAGCATCCTTATCTCCAACCACGACCAAACCTGATAAAAAGGGTTCAAACTTAATTTGACTATCGGAAACCCTTACTTGAGTTTCAACATTCTTTTCAAGCTGCCGCATTAACTCGGTTAATTCAATAGGCTGCTCACTGCCTTTTCCGCCACGAGCATACTGCAACATATCTTTCACTAACCCTTCAAGATGATGCAAACTATGCAACGACTTGCCGACAAATTGCGCGCGCTTATCCTCATTCAAACTAACGGAATTCAACTGAGAAACATAAAGCAATGCGGAAGAAAGAGGGGTTCTAATTTGATGTGCTAATGAGGCGGCCATTTCCCCCATAGAATGTAAACGCTGGTGGCGACTTATGTGTTCTTGCAAATGACGAGCTGAAGTGACATCTTGAATCAATAAGATTTTACCAACCGCCTCATCTAAACTCGTTTCAGACAACTGATAAACCACTTCATCATGGGTAATTAACTCGCCAGCATCATTCGAATGTAAAAACACATTCATAACAACGATATTCCAATCACGACCTAAGGCATCCTCACCTAAAATGGTCTGAGCACTCGGATTCATATCGAGCACTTGATTTTGCTCATTAAGCACAATAACGCCTGCAGGCAATAGATTGAGCAAGCGACTTAAACGATCAGCCACTCGACGCTTCTCTCGGTCACTTTTAGCAAGCTGAGATTGAAGGTGGACTACCTGCTCCTGCAGACCGTCATAAGCATTCGTTAACTGAAGTGAAGTGGCATTAAACAATTCAAACGCTTGCTCAAGCTCTTTTAAACGGTTTTGTTCAACTTCATTTAACACATTCACTTCCAAAATTAAGTCAATTCATACTTACGAATTTTTTCAACCAGTGTCGTTCGATTGGTTTGCAACAATTTTGCAGCCTGAGAGACATTACCGTCCGTCTGTGACAGGGCTTTTTGAATAAGTTGCACTTCCATTTCGACCAGATAGGACTTTAAATCAATCCCTTCCTCCAAATTAGGCGACGCCATCAAGGGGGTCACCTCCTCAGGAGTAGAAACGTCCTCTTTCATACTTTTTTGAGCATCCACCACCTCATCGGCTTGTGAATTTGAGTCTAATTCTAGCACCCCCTCATCAATAAGCGATTCAGTAATTATTTCAGGTGCATTAACCGACTTTATTAGCTGTGCATCTTCAGGAAGTTCAACCTGATATTTTCGAGGTAAATCATCATAATCAACCGTTAAGCCTGGGAACAAAATGGACAATCTTTCCACTAAATTCCCCAACTCCCTAACATTACCTGGCCAAGGATAATGCTGCAATGTGATCAATGCTTTTTCAGTCAAGTGAGGAATTTTACGGCCCGCTTCTTGAATTTTATTAAACATAAACTCAAATAAAGTCTCAATGTCTTCAGGCCGTTCACGCAGTGAAGGCATCTCAATAGGAAAAACATTTAATCGATAAAACAGATCCTCGCGAAAGTCACCTGCTTCGATGTTATCTTCTAAATCACGATGTGTCGCTGCGATCACTCGAATATCGCACTGAAAGCTCATATTTCCACCGACTCTTTCATACATTCTTTCCTGCAGAACCCTTAATAACTTGACCTGCATCGGCAAAGGCATATCACCAATTTCATCTAAAAAAATGGTGCCCTTTTCTGCCATCTCAAAACGGCCTTTTCGTGCGGTAATCGCTCCTGTAAAGGCCCCTTTCTCATGACCAAACAACTCACTTTCAAGCAACTCTGCAGGAATCGCTCCACAATTTATTGGAATAAAAGACTTTTGGGATCGAGCAGAAACATTGTGCAATGCTTGAGCAACCACTTCTTTACCAGTACCAGATTCACCTAAGATCAATACCGTTGCATCCGTTTCTGCTACTTGTCGAATTAGAGTTTTAACTCTTTGCATCGCTGGTCCATTACCAACAAGAGAGGAAAAAATATCTTGAGACATTCAGCCGCCATTCATTATTTAACTATCTAAACCCCCTTTATATAGTGGTTTGGATTAGATGTCAAAAAAATGGCAATATTTTGTACTTTTGAGCAACAACGGGCATAAACCTACCCACCTAAAAGCAAAAATCAGGCAATAAAAAACCCGCACCTCAAAAGAGAATGCGGGTTCTATAAACACCTTTTTTAGCGAGTATTTTTGCCAAGGTCAAGGCGGAGCTAGGTGAAGTTTAGTAAACTAAATGAACCTAGCGACAACGCAGAGACTGGCAAAAAAAGCCGCTAAAAAATTAGTTTTTATCTTGATCTACGATCTTATTAGACGCAATCCAAGGCATCATACCACGTAGCTTTTTACCAACCACTTCAATTCCGTGCTCAGCGTTGTTACGACGTGCAGCCGTCATTGATGGGTAACCAGACTGACCTTCAAGGATGAACTGCTTAGCATACTCACCAGACTGGATATTCTTAAGTGCTTGACGCATTGCAGCACGAGACTCATCATTGATAACTTGTGGGCCAGTTACATACTCACCGTACTCAGCGTTGTTTGAAATTGAATAGTTCATATCCGCAATACCACCTTCGAACATTAGATCTACGATCAACTTAAGCTCATGTAGACACTCGAAGTAGGCCATTTCTGGCTCGTATCCAGCTTCAACAAGGGTATCAAAACCAGCTTTAACAAGCTCAACAGCACCACCACAAAGAACCGCTTGTTCACCAAATAAATCCGTTTCACACTCATCACGGAAAGTAGTTTCGATGATACCAGTACGCCCACCACCTACACCAGAAGCGTAAGATAGAGCGATCTCTTTAGCGTTACCAGAAGCATCTTGCTCGATAGCGATAAGATCAGGAATACCGCCACCACGAACGAACTCAGAACGTACAGTGTGACCAGGTGCTTTAGGTGCAATCATGATGACATCTAAATCTTTACGTGGTGCAATTTGGTTATAGATGATTGCGAAACCGTGAGCAAATGCCAATACTGCGCCTTGCTTAATATTAGGTTCAATCTCTTCTTTATAAAGAACAGATTGAAACTCATCTGGAGTCAAAATCATAACAACGTCAGCTCCTGCAACGGCTGTTGCTACGTCAGCAGTCTTAAGACCGTAACCTTCAGCTTTAGCAATTGAAGAAGAACCAGCACGAAGACCAACTGTTACATCAACACCAGAATCTTGCAGGTTTGCCGCATGCGCGTGCCCTTGAGAACCAAAACCAATGATCGCTACTTTCTTACCTTTGATGATTGATAGGTCACAGTCTTTATCGTAATAAACTTTCATGTTGTTATTCCTTAAAATTTAAAGAATATAAAAAATACTTTTTATATTCACTTGTTAACAATAATATTTAATTTAAATTTGATGCATCCACACCACTTACTAGGCATAGACGCTAATTTTTTCATGCTTACACGTGTAAACATTTCTCTCCGCGCATCACACCAACAGTTCCCGATCGCACTGTTTCTAGAATTAATCCAGAATCTATTGCATCAATAAACGCATCTAATTTAGCCGACTTACCGACCATCTGCACAGTATAGGTGGTTGAGGTGACATCAATAATATCGCCTCGAAAAATATCCACTAGACGCTTGTACTCTTCACGAGTATCACCCGTCGCTGAAAGCTTAATTAACATCAGTTCACGCTCAATATGCAAACCTTCCGTTAAATCTAAAACCTTCACAACATCAATCAAACGATTAAGATGCTTAACGATTTGCTCGACTTCCTGAGAAGTTCCACTCGTGACAAGTGTTAAACGAGACAGAGAGTCGTCTTCCGTTGGCGCAACAGTCAACGCATGAATATTGTAACCACGCGCTGAGAAAAGCCCTGAAACACGCGATAAAGCGCCCGATTCATTTTCAATTAGCATAGAAATAATGTGTTTCATTTTATTCTCCTATACCAAAATCATTTCATTCAAACCAGCACCAGCTGGAATCATTGGGTAAACGTTCTCTTGCTGATCAGTAATAATGTCAACAAAAACCAATCGGTTTTTATATTTTTCAGAAAAGACATCATCAAGCTGTGCCTGCATTGTTTTAGGATCATCAATTCGAACACCAACATGTCCATAAGACTCTGCCAACTTAACAAAATCAGGCAACGATTCCATATAAGACATCGAATAACGACGCTCATAGAAAAATTCTTGCCACTGACGAACCATGCCAAGAAAACCATTATTTAAACAAATGATTTTCACTGATAAACCATATTGCAAACAGGTCGACAGCTCTTGAATATTCATCTGAATCGAGCCCTCACCCGTAACGCAAACAACCGTTTCATCCGGAAACGCCATTTTAGCCCCCATGGCGGCAGGCAAACCAAAGCCCATTGTGCCTAAGCCACCTGAATTCAACCAACGGCGCGGCTTGTCAAAAGGATAATACTGAGCCGCAAACATCTGATGCTGACCCACGTCTGATGAGACATAAGCATCACCATTAGTGGCTTTCCAAACGCCTTCTACAGCCGCTTGAGGCTTAATTTTTGATCCTGTACTATCATATCGAAGACAGTTTGTGGCTCGCCACTCTTCAATCTGAACCCACCAATCAACTAAAGCCTTCTCATCCAGCGCTTGCTCAGTTTTATCCAATACACTAATCATCTCTGTCAAAACCTGTTTAACAGGCCCAACAATCGGTATATCCACCATGACATTCTTAGAAATGGAGGCGGGATCAATATCGACATGGATAATTTTTGCATCAGGACAAAACTTCTCTAAGTTACCCGTCACACGATCATCAAAACGGGCACCAATAGCGATAATGACATCGCTATTATGCATCGACAAATTGGCTTCATAGGTACCATGCATTCCTAGCATACCTACGGACTGTTTATCCGATGCCGGAAACGCACCCAAGCCCATTAAGGTTTGTGTAATAGGGAAGCCTAATTTATGGGTCAATTCAATCAGCTCTGCTGACGCATTGCCTAAAACAACACCACCACCGGTATATAAAATCGGTCGTTTAGCCGAAAGCATCATCTCAACCGCTTTCTTAATTTGTCCACTATGCCCTTTTGTTACTGGCAAGTAGGAGCGCATCTCAACTTCTTGAGGATATGCATAATTGCTTTTGGCGTTTTGTACATCTTTTGGAATGTCGATCACAACAGGACCAGGTCGGCCAGTTGTTGCTAGATAAAATGCTTTTTTGAGCGTACTAGCAAGGTCATCGACATTCTTGACCAAGAAGTTGTGCTTTACGATTGGCCTTGTAACTCCGACAGTATCAATCTCTTGGAATGCATCTAAACCGATCATGCCCGTTGGCACTTGACCTGTAATACATACCATAGGAATTGAATCCATATAGGCGGTTGCAATACCAGTGACAGCATTTGTTGCCCCTGGTCCTGATGTTACAAGAACCACTCCTGGCTTACCTGTAGAACGAGCATAACCATCTGCAGCATGCACCGCAGCTTGTTCGTGACGCACTAAAATATGGCTTAATTCTTTAGCGTCGGTATCTAGGGCATCATAGATAGGCAAAACTGCTCCACCAGGATACCCCCAAATATGTTCTACACCCTCATCTTCCAAATAATGGACAAGAATTTGGGCACCAGTCATTTCCACAACGTTGGTCCTCTCTAATTTAGTCAACTCTCTTAACCTATATTTTTTAATAAACACTTCTAATTGAAGATAAACACTATCAAAAATAAAGCCAAGAAAACTCTAACTATTTGATCTAACTAAAAGCCCACGCCATTTTTATAGCGTGGAAAAAAGAGGATTATATAAGATTTTATAAATATTTTGAACTGCAAGCGGTTATTTATTTAGACTATTCATTGTAAAAAATGAAATTTTAGTTTTAAGGTAGGATCAATGATCAAGCTTGGTATTCTGCTTTAAAAAGAAATTTACGATAATGCTGCAACTCTTCAATTGACTCTAAGATATCCTCTAAAGCCAGATGCGCGCCCTTTTTTTGATGTGATTGATACACTTTTGGTGCCCAGCGCTTAGACAATTCTTTTAGAGTGCTCACATCTAAATTTCGATAGTGAAAAAATCGTTCTAGATCGGGCATTTGCTCCACCATAAAGCGTCGATCTTGACAGATACTATTACCGCACATAGGAGATTTTCCCGCTGCAAGATACTGCTTTAAAAAAGCCAGCGTTTGCCGCTCAGCTTCTTGCATCGTAACGGTACTGTCTAATACACGCTGTGTTAAGCCAGAATTACCATGATGGGTCGTACACCACTCATCCATTGAGTCTAACTCTGATTTTTCAGTCTGAATCGCTAAAACAGGACCTTCAGCAATCACATTCAGTTCACTGTCAGTCACAACGGTAGCAATCTCTATAATAGAGTTCTTCTTAGGCTCTAAACCCGTCATTTCCAAATCAATCCAAATTAAATTCTTATCAGACTTCATAATCCTTTCTCTTTTCACATACAATATAGCGCTATATTAACTTAAAAACATAGAAAGAAAACCATGAACTGGATTACCCCTTTATTTTTAATCGCCTTATCGCTAAACCTTATTATTGAAGTTTGGTTAAACATTAAAAATCAATTTCACATTGGCAAGCACCGCTCTGAAGTCCCTCAAGAGTTTAGTGAGGTTGTCAGTCTAGATGCTCATCAAAAAGCAGCCGATTACAGCCGTGCAAAACTCCAATTAGGTCGTCTAGGACTATTTTACGATGCCGCTATTTTATTATTCATGACATTAGGAGGTGGCTTTCAAGACCTTTATTCCCTTTGGCTAAACGCCGCACTAGAACCTATTTGGCGTGACATTCTGTTTTTAATGTCTACTTTATGGATTCTGTCATTACTGCACCTGCCTTTTTCGGTTATGAGCACCTTCAAAATTGAATCTGAATTTGGCTTTAATAAAACCACTCCCGGTAAGTTTATGATGGATTTAGTCAAGCAGTGGGTTCTAATGCTGGTTCTTGGCTTGCCGATTATTTGGGTGATCCTGACTATTATGGACAATTACATTGATCAAGCTTGGTGGTTCTACACTTGGATTGTCTGGATGAGTTTTCAATTTGTACTGATGTGGGCTTATCCAAAATGGATTGCCCCCATTTTCAACAAGTTTTCCCCTCTTGAAGATGAAGAAATGAATGCTCGCATCACCAAACTTCTTGAACGAACAGGCTTTGAGTCAAATGGTATTTTTGTCATGGACGGGTCTTCTCGCTCGGGACACGGTAACGCTTATTTTACAGGCATGGGTAAAAACAAACGCATCGTCTTTTTTGATACATTATTAGAAAAGCTGTCTCCAGAAGAAGTAGAAGCCGTTTTAGCGCATGAACTTGGCCACTTTAAACACGGTCATATTCGCCAAAGACTTATTGAGAGCACGCTACTTACACTTGCAGGTTTAGCACTTTTAGGTTGGTTGATCCAACTACCTGAATTCTATACTGGCTTAGGCATGACGACGCAAACACCTGCAGCGGCGTTATTACTCTTTATGACAGCGGTACCTGTTCTGTTTTTCTTTATGGGCCCAATCAGCGCAATTAAAAGCCGCAAACACGAATTTGAGGCCGATGCATTTGCCGCAGAACACGTTGGCTCTGAACACTTAATTTCTGCGCTGCTAAAAATGTATCGCGATAACGCCAGCACTTTAACACCTGACCCAAGTTATTCTGGCTATCATGACAGCCACCCTCCCGCTAAAATCCGAATTGATCACTTAAAGTCGTTATCACAATCGACCAAAGCCACTGATTCAGACAAGACATCTAATAAAGTAGAAGAGTAAATCATGACATCAACCGACTCTATTTCTGAAGCGCTGATTAACCAGCGTTGTACCGATATAACCAAAGGCTCTAAACCTTTAATTATTCCTGCCATCGAAAGCTACCTCAGTCAACTTACAGATTGGGAAGTACCGTTAAACTATGCTGAGATCAATAAGACATTTACATTCAAAAATTATCAGCAAACCATCGCCTTTGTTAATGCCATTACTTGGCTCGCCAACAAAGAGGATCATCACCCCAAAATATGCTTTGATTACAACAGTGTCACAGTAAACCTGACGAGCCATAATGCCAAAGGACTTACTCTAAACGACATGATTATGGCCGCTAAAATCAACGCTTTATTAGATTAAACGTATGATTTGTATTCCAACCCTTTTTACTCCATCCTCCTTCATCTAGGCTTCCTTATTCATGGCTAAACGTAAACTTACTCAGCAGCAAAAACGTAGAGTGGATGACCAACTACATAAACGAGGTTCTCACCTCGGCGCTAACACCTCATCGCCAGAAAACACTTTACTAGGCGCCGAGCAAACAGGCTTAGTCATCACCAGCTTTGGTAAACGGGTACTGGTTGAATCTGAAAATGGCGAACACTACCGCTGTGCGATTCGTCAACACTTGGGGAAGTTAGTTGCTGGAGACCAAGTCATCTGGCAAACGGATATTGAGGATAAAACAGGCGTAGTGGTCGGCGTATTGCCTAGAAAACATGAATTGAGTCGTCCTGGGTTCAGAGGACAAACCCGAATGATTGCTGCCAATATTGATTTCATTGGTATTGTTATGCCCGTACTACCTGGCATTCATCCAGACATGATTGATCGATACTTAGTCGCCGCAAACCAGTTGGACATTCCAGCCATCATCATCATTAACAAAGTCGATCTTTTGTCGGATGAAGAAGACTGGGAAGCGATTGCAGCTTTATTAGAACCCTATGCCGCCTTAGGGTTAGAATTATTACCCGCCTCAACGATCTCCAAGGCAGGCTTAGATGATTTACGGGCCTTTATGAATGGCAAAAACAGCGTGTTTGTTGGTCCCTCCGGAGCAGGAAAGTCTTCATTAATCAATGCACTTATTCCAGATCTCGATATTCGAGTGGGCAATTTATCCGCCTCAACAGGTTTAGGAAAGCACACAACAACGAATAGTATTCTGTACCATCTGCCAGCCATCACTTCCGAACAAAGATACAGCGGAAACCTAATTGACTCTCCAGGTATTCGTCAATTCAGCCCAAATCCATGCTCACTGAGTGAGTTAGAAAGCTATTATCCTGACTTCTCGCCCATTTTAGGGCAGTGTAAATACAAAAACTGTACTCACAGCATAGAACCAAACTGCGCCATTAAACAAGCTGTTGAAGATGGCAAGATTGCCGTTAGCCGATTTCAAAGTTTTCAAAGACTACTCGCTGAGTTTAAAAGTGAATCGGAACATTAAAAGCCCTATTCACGTATTCATTTAATAAACCCCTTGCAAGCTTTATCAAAATAAAGTGTTGATAGCCAACTGATGACGGCGTTCAACACTTCTTCTCCTAAACTATTGTTAAATCTACTAGCAACAGCCTTTTCTCTTGTTTTATTCTGAGTAATAAGCGTAAAAACAGACCCCGTTTATACCTTGACTCCACCCCCCTTTTACACTGTAATAGTAAGCAAACTACTTAAGATTACCCCTCCTCTCAATAATCAGGAACTTATTAAAATGAAAAAAACACTCATCGCCCTCGCTTCAACTGGACTTATTTCATTTAACGGAATCGCGCTGGCAGGGGATGCCGCTGCTGGTAAAGCCACATTTTCTACAACCTGTGTCGGTTGTCATGGTGCAAAAGCTGAAGGAATGGTTGGTCCCAAGTTAGCAGGTCAAGCCGCCTCTGACATCATCAGTAAACTAACAGACTATAAAGCTGGAAAACAAAGAGGACCCATGACCTCGATGATGGCTCCAATGGCCGCTGGACTATCTGATGCCGATGTCGCCAATGTCGCCGCTTACGTATCTTCTCTCTAAATAGAGAGCTTAAACAATAATCCACCTTAGCTATAAATCCCTAAGATCAATCCCTCTCTTAAGAAAGTCAGCATTAAATTAGCTTTGGCTTTCTTAGGCCGCACACAAAGTCATTATAAAAAAGTGAATGAGGCATCGGCCCAATAAAACACTTCAACCTCAGCGACCAACCCTCAAAACCCCGCAAACCAAACAGAAACCCCATAGAGTAAAAGAGCAGTTCCAAAAATAGCCACCGTCCAAAATAGGAAGACCCAGCCAATGTGATATGGCTTACGGACTAGCTTTAATATAAGCCAGCTTATTATTGTTAAAACACCAACCACCAACCACAATCTAATCACAAGACCACTCCTAATATCCTTATTAATATTTTTAGTGGTGTTATACCACTTTTACTAAAGAATACCCAGCCATCATTCAATGACCCTAACCACGAGTTAATTAAAAAATTTAGAACAAAAACACGCTTCGAAAAATATAAATTCATTATTTATGCATTAATTTTTAGCTTTTAATCAAAACTTTATAACCCTTCTTAGGAGTTAGTACATTTTTTTATAAAAAATTCAGCATTGCTCAAATATTCAATCTTGACTCAGTACCCCTTTTCGTCTGTAATAGCACCCAGGGTTAAGCCCTAACTATTTAAATAGTGCTTTAGGAGAGTACATTATGAAAAATACAATTATTGCTCTAGCTGCGGCTGGATTCGTTTCTTTTGGTTCAGCTGCTGTAGCTGGTGATGTAGCAGCTGGTAAAGCGGCTTACGCAACATGTATCGGTTGTCACGGTGCAGCTGCTGAAGGTGGTGTTGGTCCTAAGCTTGCTGGTGTAGCGGCTGATTCAACTATCGCTAAACTAAATGACTACAAAGCTGGTAAGCCTGTAGGTCCTATGACTTCAATGATGGCTCCAATGGCTGCTGGTCTTTCTGACGCAGACATCGCTAACATTGCAGCGTACACAGCTTCTCTATAATTTTATAGAGACTGAAAAAAAACCGCCATTAATGGCGGTTTTTTTTGCTTAAAATTTAAGATCTCTCAACATTATCCATGCATTTAATTGCATCTAACTTGCTTTTAGAGCAAACATCGCTTTAAATGTCTAGATTGAAAAATTTCCTTCTATTAAAACACGAGCGTAATTATTATGAAAAAACTCATTATTGCATCCATGACGGCCACTTTTTTATTCTCAGCTTCTGCTAATGCCATGGAAGCTCCTGCTTCTGCAGCAAGCTGTGTAGGTTGCCATGCCGCTGACGGAAACAGTGTCGTACCTAACTTTCCTAAACTAGCTGGTCAGCATGCCGCTTACCTTGAAAAACAACTTAAAGATTTCCGTGACGGCTTCCGTAAAGACGCCACGATGGAAGCGTTTGCTAAAAAGCTAACTGATGAAGAAATTAAAGACCTAGCTGCCTTCTATGCGGTGCAAACTGCAAAATAATCTCCCGTTTTTAAATAGGCCTGTTTAGGCCATTTAAAACTGGAATTAATGCAGATATAGCAGACATAAAAAAGGCGCTTATTAAAAATTAATAAGCGCCTTTTTTGGATTTATAGATTCCATCAAATTACAGCAAAACTTTCTCTACTCCGCCATCCTTTAAGGTTCCAACAAAGTCTTTCTTCCAATGCTCCCCTAACGCATTCTTAGCCAACTCTACAACGATATAATCGGTCTTTAAGCCCGTTTCACCTTCGTATCTATTTAAACCCTGTTGGCAGGCTGGACAAGATGTTAATAACTTAACATTACCGCCTTTAGCCTTCGTTTCCCCCGTCAACTCTTCAATGCCTTTTGTCAACTCAATACGTTTTCTAAAACGCAGCTGCGTGGCGATATCAGGACGAGCCGTCGCTAAGGTTCCTGCCTCGCTACAGCAACGGTCAGACAACAAAACATCTTCTGTTTTTAACAGGTCTTTTGCAACCTGAGTACCATCTTGATGCTTCATCGGATCATGACACGGCGCATGATACAAATATTTAGTGCCCGTAGCCGCTTCCAACGACAAACCTTTCTCTTGAAGATACTCATGAATATCAAGTAATCTGCAGCCCGGAAAGATGCGTTCGAACTCATATTTAAGCAACTGGTCCATACAAGTGCCACATGAAACAATGACAGTTTTAATATCTAAATAATTAAGTGTATTCGCCACACGATGAAATAAAGCGCGGTTTTCCGCCGTAATTTGAGCGCCCTTATCCGCTTGACCCGCTGCCGTTTGCGGATAACCACAACATAAATATCCAGGAGGCAGTACCGTTTGCGCACCAGACTCTGATAACATTGCAATGGTCGCTAAACCAATATCACTAAACAATCTTTCCGAGCCACAACCTGGGAAATAAAAAACAGCATCTGAATCTTCGGTGACTTTTTTAGGATCACTGACAATCGGTACTAAGTTAGGCTCTTCTAACCCCAATAATGCGCGCATTGTCGGCTGATTTGGCCCCGTATTAAGAGGCTTACGAACAAAATTTATCACCTGCTGCTGTACTGGAGCAATTTTACTTGATTTAGGCGGTATATCCGTCACTCTACCCAGCAAACCAAATGTTTTAGCAATTTTATTAGCCAGCGTAATTCCTACCGCACTCCAACCAATCATCGTTTTTCTAAGCACTTTAATCGTAGTCGGTTGCTTGGTATTCAAAAAGAATAACGCCGCTTTAATCATAATAGACGAACGTTTTTGGCCCATATTCGTTAAGATATTTCTCATACGAATCGACACTTCACCAAAATCGATATCAACTGGACATGGCGCTTCACATTTATGACACGTCGTGCAGTGGTCCGCCACATCATTCATAGCTTCAAAATGTTGCAATGAGATACCACGGCGAGTCTGTTCTTCATATAAAAACGCCTCAATCACCTGCCCCGTGGCTAAAATTTTATTCCGCGGTGAGTACAATAGATTGGCACGAGGAATGTGCGTTTGGCAGACAGGTTTACACTTACCACATCTTAAACAATCTTTAATATCATTATTCAGTTCATCTAGCTCACTGGCTTTAAGAATAATGGCCTCTTGATTGACTAAGCTTAACGATGGTGTATAAGCATTATCGAGGCTAGAGCCTGGCATTAACTTACCTTTGTTAAAGACACCGTTTGGATCTACTTTATTCTTATACTCAACAAATCGTTCGACTTTTGAGGCTTCTAAATATTGGAATTTAGTTAAACCAATACCGTGCTCACCCGAAATAACGCCACCAAGACGACCTGCAATGGCCATAATGCGATCTACCAATGTCTCGGCTAAATGCACCATCTCATAGTTACCAGAGTGAACAGGAATATTGGTATGAATATTGCCATCCCCCGCATGCATATGCAAAGCCACAAACAGACGAGCCGAGCGAAGTTCTGCATGAATTTCATCTAAACGATTTAACATAGGCTCAAAATCATGACCCATAAAAGTTTCATGAATAAACTTCTTAACCTCTTGACGATAGGAGATCAAAACCTCTCTTCTTAAAAAGAGATTCAGCAGAGAGTCTTCAGACTGTATGACTTGATTATTGGCTTCAGGAATCAATCCCAGATGTAGTTTAGCGGGCTGCTCTAAATTCTCTAACAAAAGCGTCCAGCGGGTGCGTACCAACTGTAAATGTGCTAGAGTCGCCGAGACTTTATCTTTGAAGAAAGCCGTTGGCCCTTTGGCATCTTCAAAATCATCAGCTTGATTAAATTCGGCAATATCTCTAGAGAAATAGGTTTCATAGGCCGTTAAGATATCCAATTTATTCCTAATCGACATCTCAATGTTAATTTGCTCTATTTCACTGTTATATTCATTTAAACGCTCCAATGGAATCACAACGTCTTCATTAATCTTGAATGCGTTGGTATGCGCAGAAATCGCGGCTGTACGAGAACGATCCAACCAAAAACGCTTTCTAGCTTCTTCAGAAACCGCAATAAAACCTTCTGCATCACGATTATTAGCCAGCTCTACAATATCAGAGCAGGTTTTAGCGACTTCAAAACCATTTTCACCGCAAATATCTGCCAATAAAATCATTTTTGGCAACTCTTTACGATTGGCCTTGGTATTGTATTTAACGGCGCGAATATAACGGTCGTCTAAATGCTCTAAGCCCGCGAGCAATATGCCTTCTTTTTTCTTAGACTCTACATAGTCAATAATTTCTTCAATCGCGGGAACCGCTAAACTTAAATCGGTACCAAAAAACTCAAGACAAACTGTACGAGTATGGCTCGGCATGCGGTGCACGATAAAACGACTCGAGGTAATTAAACCATCACAGCCCTCTTTTTGAATACCTGGCAATCCACTTAAAAACTTATCCGTAACGTCTTTACCTAAGCCTGCCTGTCTAAAAGCTGAACCGGGTACTTCCAAACGCTGGGTTTCACCAATTTGATTTTTACCCTGTTTTTCATAACGACGAATATCAAAAATAACGGTTTTCTGATCTTGTAACTTACCAAGGTTGTGATTGACTCGCTCGACTTCTAACCATTCAGCGTCAGGCGTGACCATTCTCCAGGACGCCAAGTTATCCAGCGTTGTTCCCCACAATACGGCTTTTTTACCGCCCGCATTCATGGAAATATTACCACCAATGGTCGAAGCATCCTGAGAAGTCGGATCTACCGCAAACACATAACCCGCTCGTTCAGCCTGCTCAGAAACACGACGTGTTACGACACCAGCTCCTGCTTTAACAGTGGCGACTTTACCGATTTGTGGCAATTCCACCTGTTCAACCAGACCTAAATACTCAAGTTTTTCAGTATTAATGACAGCGGTCATTTGTTGCAATGGAATCGCACCACCCGTATAACCCGTTCCACCACCACGAGGAATCACCGTTATCTCTAGATCGATACACGCTTGTACCATCTCAATGACTTCTTGCTCTGTATCTGGTGTCAGCACCACTAATGGTAACTCTACACGCCAATCTGTTGCATCTGTGGCATGTGAAACACGAGCCAAACCACTAAAGTCGATATTATCTTCACGGCTGATCTTTTTAAAACGCTTTCTAACCTTGGCTCTTAAACCAATTTGCTCAGGAAACCATTTAGCAAAACTACTCACCGCCTCGCGTACTGAACTTAATAAGCGTTCAGCCACCTCATTTCCGTCTAAACGTTTTTCAACTTCGTTTAAACGGTGATTCAAAGCCTCAATCAACGCTTTACGTCTTTTAGGATTTGCAATCAAGTCGTTCTGTATATAAGGGTTTCGAGAAACCACCCACATATCCCCTAAAACCTCAAAGATCATGCGTGCAGAACGCCCAGTATTACGACACTCTCGTAGTGACTGCATGACCTGCCAGCACGACTCGCCCAAAAATCTCAAAACAATTTCTCTGTCTGAGAAAGAAGTATAGTTATAAGGGATTTCGCGAATTCGTTTGGTCGGATTTGGGCTCATGATTTACCTAAACTCCCTTAAACAAGGGAAATAATTATCAATTTCAATACATTTACTTTAGAGGACGATTCCCTCTAAAACATTAGCGACGTTTGGTCTGCTTTTTCTTTTTCTTAGCTTTAAACTGAGTGTCATCACCCACTCTATTTTTGCGATGAAGCTGTTTATTTTTTCGACCTTCAAAAGGGTTCACTGTAGCTTTAAACTCAATCGTGACAGGTGTTCCTATCCACTTAAATGCCTTACGAAATACGTTCTCTAAATATCTAACGTAGGCTTGCGCAAGCTTATCAACCTGAGTTCCGTGAATGATTACTCTAGGCGGATTTAAACCACCTAGATGAGCGTAGCGTAATTTAACACGACGACCCGCAATGAGTGGAGGCTGATGATCTAAAACTGCTTGCTCCAAGACACGGTTTAAATCTGATGTTGAAACTCGTTTAAATGCAGCCATATGCACGGCATTAACCGTTTTAAATAGATCACCCACCCCCGTTCCATGCAGCGCAGAAATAAGGTGCTGCTTAGCATAGTCTGCAAACGATAAACGGAAGCTTAATTCATGCTTGACCTTTTTACGCTGAAACTCGTCTAGGTTATCCCATTTGTTGACGGCTAAAACCAGCCCTCGACCCGATTCCATCGCTAAACCCAACAATGTCAAATCTTGATCCGTTAAACCTTCCGAGCCGTCAATCACAAGAATAACAACGTGAGAATTCCCCATTGCTTCAATGGCTTTGACAATACTAAACTTCTCGATTTTTTCAGTGATATTCTTGCGTCGGCGTACACCTGCTGTATCAATCAAGGTATATTCTTGACCATCTCTTTCAAAAGGAACAAAGATACTGTCACGAGTGGTACCAGGCATATCAAATGCGACAACACGCTCTTCACCAATCATTCGATTAATTAAAGTTGATTTACCCACATTCGGTCGACCAATCACCGCAACACGAATACCAGGATGATCATCTAAATCCGTCTCTTCAGTGTCTTCAGACTTGGGTAATTCAGAAAGAACCTTGTCAATACAAGCCGCTACGTTATCGCCATGTGCAGATGAAATCGCTAAGGGCGCACCTAAACCTAACTGGAAAAAGTCAGATGTTGCTACCGCATGATCATATCCCTCCGTCTTATTGACCACAACCTGAATCGGTTTATCAAATTGACGAATGTATTTAGCGATCTGTTCGTCCGCAGGCACAAGCCCTTGACGACCATCCACCAAGAATATAATAGAATCGGCTTCGTCTAAAGCCGATGCGACCTGACCCGCCATCAATGGATCCACGCCATCCACTTCACCGCTAAGCCCGCCTGTATCCACAACAATATAAGGACTGCTTCCAAGTCGGCCCGTACCGTATTGGCGATCACGAGTAAGTCCAGGATAATCCGCTACAATCGCGTCTCTTGAACGCGTTAAACGATTAAATAGGGTTGATTTACCCACATTAGGCCTACCTACTAAAGCAATAACCGGTTTACTCATTATTGGTTGTACCTGCATTAAACGGATTAATCAAAAAGGTTTCAAAGAAGCCATTACCCGTCTGCTCTTCTTTAAATAGAGACAAATTGGATGGTTCAACATTGTAATGCGTAATCACCCCTTCACCATCCAATAGAGTGAGTGTTTTATCATCCACTTTCACCCGTAAAATACGATTACCATCGCCATATTCGTTACTGTGTTTAACCCGAGCCGATTCAGTCCCTTGAATTCGATTAATCCAATGCAAATAACCCCAGCTATCGGAAACCAACAGATCATCTTTATAAAAGTTTAAATCCCCGACTAAACGGTTTTTTAATGCGGTTTGTGTCCATAACGTAGAACCGTTTGCTAAATCAAATGCAAACAGGACATCCTGATCATCCACCACATAAATTTTTTCATCATCAACGACAAAATCACTGTATCCAGATAACTCTTTTACAAAGTAAAAGTTACCATTCGCAGGGTTAATCGCCACCAGTTTGCCGTGATAACCTAATGCAATTAGACGATTTGACTTCATCACTAAGCTGGCTTGGACATCAACCATACGCTCCAAATCGGTACGACCACTCGGAACAGCAATACGAGTCTCCCACAGCAAAGCACCTGATTTGGCTGACAGCGCCTGAATCATGCCGCTTTCCCAGCCAACGTATAAGTTCTCTTCATGGTATAAAACAGAGGGCGCCCCTCTTAAAGAGAGATTAGGCATTTTATGTTCAGCCACCCAAATCACGTCACCCGTTTCAAAGTCCAAAGCATACAATTTGCCATCAACCGTTCTTGTAAAAACCTTTTGCTCAGCAATAACGGCGTAACTCATGACTTCACTTGACAGTTGCGTCTGCCATTCTATTTGTCCAGTGCTTGCAGACAATGACATTAACAGGCCTTTAGCGGAGCCAATAATTAAATGATTACCTTGCTTAGCAGGCCCTGACACAATAGGAGAAGAAAACTTTGTCTGCCAAACGACTTGGTCAATCCAGCGACTCGTATTCTCTTTCTTTAAAGCAATAACATGGCCTTTTGCACTCGCAGCATATACATTCTGTTCATCTTCAGAAAAGAATAAGCCTTCTGCGTCTCGGCTGGGCATTGTTTCAGTTTTAACCTGCCAATTTTTCTTCAAACTATAGAGTGAATCTATCGGTGCCAGCACGGATGGCTCTTTCATGACAGGTGATGAAGAGCAAGCACCCAGCATCACTGATAAAAGTCCAATCAAAGCAAAACGTGTTTTCATTATTTAGAATCAACCTCTATCTTTATTACGAATATATCTTTTAACAATTATTTTGCTAAATCATCAACTTGAATTTGAGCTAAACCTAATAGGTTTTGCTCTGCTTGATCATTTTCAACAACACGTTTAAATGCAAGCTGTGCATCGTCCTTATTCAGCTGGGCTAAGGCTACTAAACCTGATACATAATCAAACACCGCTTTTTCAGCCCCTTTTAAGTTGGCCTTTGTTAAAAAAGCTAAATTGTCATTGGCCGCATCAAACTGCTTAAGGTCTGCTTGAACTCGAGCCATATTTAGTCTGGCTGAATTTCTTAGTTGTGCATCTCTAGCATTTTCCGAGACCCAACTTAAATGCTCCAAAGCCTCTTCAGATTCACCTTTATCAAGGCTGTATTTGGCATAAAGCATCGCCGCACCAACGGCATAAGGACTTTCTGGTTGCTCTTGAATCAATTTTAGTGCTTCTCGAGACACCTCACCAAAAGTACCTCTTTGCATATTGACTTGAAGCACTTCAAAGAGCGTTGAAGCATTAACCGATTCAACATACTGAGTGTTCGTCCAATAACGCCAACCCGAAATGGCAATGACGCCTACTAGTAATAAACTTAATAGCAGTGTTCCATTCTTTTTCCACCAACTCTTGATTGCTTCAACTTGTTCTTCTTCGGTTTCGTAACGACTCATAACTAACAAACCTTTCTTTATATGTTTAAATTATTTAATTAAATGTAAAATCAATAGTCTTTGCGAACTACTCGCTCATAAGCTTTTCTAAATGCGCTGTCAAATCATCCCATAAAACGGTTGTCTGGTCCGACTTCTCTCTTAATGGTTTCACAGAAACAACTTTGCCTTCTACTTCCTGCTCACCTAACACAATGGCATAACGCGCTCCTGACTTATCCGCCCTTTTAAACTGACTTTTAAAGCTACCGCCGCCGCAGTTCATTTGCACATTAACATCAGGCAAGGCATCACGAATCATTTCAGAAATCACCAGCCCAGGCCTTTGCACATTATCACCAACCAAAACTACATAAACATCAGGTTGAGCCAGAGTCGGCACCTTATTGTGATCCATTAATAAAGCGGTTAGGCGCTCCACGCCCATCGCAAAACCAACAGCTGGGGTTGCAGTACCGCCTATCTGCTCAACCAGTCCATCATAACGACCACCTGCACAAACGGTACCTTGAGCACCAAGTTCAGAAGTCACCCACTCAAAAACAGTACGATTATAGTAGTCCAAGCCTCTCACTAAATTTGGATTAATCACATAAGTAATGCCTAAATCATCCAAATGTGATTTTAGCTGCTCAAAATGCTCTATTGAAGTGTCATCTAAATGATCGATCAACTTAGGCGCATTTTCAACAATCGTTTTCATCGCTGGATTTTTGGTATCCAAAATTCTAAGAGGGTTAGACCCTAATCGCCTTAGACTGTCTTCATCCAACTGATCTTTGTAATCGGTTAAATAAGCAACCAACTTTTCTCTATAAGCCACTCTTGCTTCTTGGCTGCCTAATGAGTTGATTTGCAGCTCCAGATTTTCTAGCCCCAGTCTTTCCCACAAACGCGCCGTTAAAATAATTAATTCCGCATCCACATCAGGTGTCGCTAAACCAAAAACCTCAACACCTACTTGGTGAAATTGACGATAACGTCCTTTTTGAGGGCGCTCATATCGAAACATAGGCCCAGTATAAAAAAGCTTTTGAATCTGATTATATGCCAAGCCCCCTTGAACCACTGCTCTAACACAACCCGCAGTACCTTCTGGACGTAATGTCAGGCTCTCATCATTACGATCAGAAAAGGTATACATCTCTTTTTCAACAATGTCAGTTACTTCACCAATTGAGCGACAAAACAACTCCGTCTTTTCAACGATCGGTAAGCGAATAGAGCGGTAACCATATTGTTTAAAAGTGGTTTCAGCCATATTTACTAAATAATCAAAAGCATCCGCACCCTCTCCATGGATATCATTCATGCCCCTAATTGCTGAAATTTGTTTTGCCATAATTTGTTGGTACTCTTTAGTTATTGTGAGCTCATTTGATAAACCCACTTTAAATTATAAAAAGGTTGGCTGCTCAAGACGACCAGTCTATTTAATAGCCATAAAAACTTGTAATTCCTTAAAGAAGCTCTGCACAAGTCCTTTCTTAAGCAAGCAGGCCTGGAAAGACGGATAAAATTAAACCTGCCATCAAACCGATCACCAAGAAGATCAATAACCACTTAATAACAGAACGGCCTAATAAAGGCTTACTAATAGAAGAGCCATACCTTCGCACAGAATGCAGCTCACTGTATACATAATTTTTTTCAGAAAAATACGCTTCAATGACAGGTGAATCCAAACCTAGAAGAGCCGCATAATTTCGAACATAACCTCTTTCAAAAGTATTTAACTCAGCGGGGTTAAGCGATTCACTTTCGAGCTTTTCCAATTGAATAATAGATAAGTTTAACTGACTTGCCACAGACTCTAAACTTAACGCCTTAGCTTCTCGTGACTTAATTAGCATCTCGTTCAACGGCATTTCCATTACTGGAGTTTCGTCAGTCATCACTACTATCCTTTACACGTTAAAAACGTGAAATTATCCTCTAACATTCGGTTCAAACTCTACTCGGTGAATCGTACGTTTAGTCCTATCCGACACTTTTCCTGCCAGCTGGCCACAAGCGGCATCAATATCATCCCCTCTTGTTTTACGCACCGTCACATTTAAACCACCTTCTTCCAGAATGGCTCTAAAACGATGTATGGCGTTATTGGAAGAGCGCTGATAATCCGTATTTGGAAACGGGTTAAAAGGAATTAAATTCACTTTACAAGCCAAGTCACCTAACAAGTCAACCAGTTCATGCGCCTGTTCAATACGATCATTCACCTGATCCAACATTACATATTCAATCGTGACATGTTTTTTACTATGCCCACCTTCTACAAACCGATATAAGCTCGGAATTAAGGTCTCTAAAGGATATTTTTTATTAATCGGCACCAACTCATCACGTAAAGCATTATTGGGTGCATGCAAAGAAATGGCTAAGCTAACATCAACTTCTGCTTTAATTTTATCTATGGCTGGCACTACTCCCGCGGTGCTAATCGTCACGCGACGTTTTGACAAACCATAGGCAAAGTCATCCATTAATATACGTGCTACAGGGAAGGTGTGCGTTACATTTAAAAGCGGTTCACCCATTCCCATAAAAACCACATTAGAAATACGGCGTTCTTCTTTCGGCTTGCAACCTAAAGCCTTGTTCGCCACCCACATTTGAGCAATAATTTCCCAGTTTTCAAGGTTGCGATTAAAGCCCTGCTGTCCTGTTGAGCAAAAACTGCATTCTAAAGCACAGCCAACTTGCGATGAAATACACAAGGTGCCCCGATTCTTTTCAGGAATAAAAACAGTCTCTACCGCATTTTTATTATCCACTTCCAATAGCCATTTAATCGTGCCATCATCTGAATGCTGTTCAGCAATGACTTTAGGCGTACGAACATGCGCTAAACGTTTTAATTTTTCACGTAACACTTTGCTTAAATTGGTCATTTCATCAAAGTCGCTCACGCCAAACTGATGAATCCACTTCATTACCTGAGTCGCACGAAAAGGTTTTTCACCAATTTCTAAAAAATACGCTTCCATCATACTTCGGTCCATGCCGAGTAAGTCAACCTTGGTTTGATTTTCCGTATCTTTAATCTCAGCACTCACGGACAACGTATTATCAATTTGATCCATCAGTCTCTATCACACAATTCTTCAGGGCTAAAAAAATAATTGATTTCGCGACTTGCACTTTCAGGAGAGTCCGAACCATGAGCAGAGTTTTCGCGTAAAGATACTGCAAAGTCTGCTCTAATGGTATTTGGTGCGGCTTTAGCTGGATCTGTTACGCCCATGATTTCACGGTTTTTTTGAATCGCATTATCCCCTTCCAATACTTGCACCATTATCGGCCCAGAGATCATATAGTTAATTAAAGGCTCATAGAACTCACGGCCTTTATGTTCGGCATAAAAACCTTCCGCTTCTTCACGGGTTAAGCGCTTCATTTTAGAGGCTACAATGCGTAAACCATTGTCTTCAAATCGCTGATAAATCTGACCAATCAGATTTCGAGTAACGGCATCAGGTTTTACTATCGAGAAAGTTCTTTCCACTTTGCATATCCTCTTTAAATTTTAGTCGGGATATTTTAACAACTATTCATCAAACCTGCAGAAAAACAAAACCCGGTTCAATGACCGGGTTCTTTTCAATCAAACTTACTGTTACTGAAGAGCTAAACCGTAAACGACTCTCCACAACCACAACTATCTTTTACTTTGGGGTTTTTAAAATCAAAACCTTCATTAAGCAAACTTTCCTGTACATAGTCTATCTCCATACCATCGATATTCTCTAGGCTTTTAGCATCAACAAAAACATTAACACCAAAGCTTTCAAAGATTGAATCGCCTTCTTTAGCCTCATCTGCATAATCTACAACATAAGAAAAGCCTGCACAGCCACTAACTTTAGTTGAAACACGCAGACCAATACCATGCCCCCGTTTTTCAATCATTTTATTTACTCGATTCGCCGCGGCTTGCGTTAATGTAACAGCCATAAACCTTCCTTACCCGTTAAAACTCAACCAAAAGAGACTTCTTGTGAAGTTCCCAGTTTTTTATCCACAACACACTGCAGTGTAATACCTTTTAAAAAGGAATCAATCATACCACTTAAATCGGTCCACAACTCATGAGATAAACATTCACCACCACTGTGACAATTGCCTTTTCCTGCACATTTTCGAGCATCAACCGATTCATCAACAGCATGAATGATTTCACTAATAGAAATTTCACCAGGCAATCGACTTAAGCGATACCCTCCACCTGGACCACGAGCACTTGAAACCAAATCGGCTTTTTTTAATTTAGAAAACAACTGCTCTAAATAAGACAAAGAAATCCCTTGACGATCTGAAATCAAAGAAAGTGTTATCGCACCCTTATTTTGGTTGAGTGCAATATCAATCATTGCGGTCACCGCATAACGCCCTTTTGATGTTAACTTCATAAAATCCAAGCCCAAATAGTTAATTATTTATGGGCAAATTCTATAATAACCTAGTAATTAACTCAAGTATTATTCCTATTTTTACACTCAAGGTTAACTTAACAACTAAGTATCCAAAGTCGACTTAGTTTTCTTTAAGTGGGCGGCTTGAACAGGGTCATTAGGCTCTAAGACAACATCATCTAATTCAGGCAAAGTCGTATCAATTAACTCCCCGCCTACCTTAGCTAGTTCAAACGCCATTTTCTCTATTTTTTCATCCTGTACCTGAATATGATCAAGCAAGCTATAAATAGCCTTCTCAACAGGATCCGTCATCTCTTGACCTACCCCATAGGCATCAAAACCAATTTTTTCAGCCATCTTGGCACGACGAATTTCTATATCTTTGCCTTTTTGCTCAACCTCTCGACCAGGTATACCCACGACCGTCTTGCCTGAACTGACGGACTTAACCACCACCGCATTCGATCCAACGCGAGCATTATCACCAATTTCAATCGGCCCGAGCACTTTAGCTCCAGCTCCAACCACAACTCCATTACCCAGAGTAGGATGACGCTTACCTTTCTGCCATGACGTCCCACCCAATGTTACGCCATGATAGAGTGTGCAGTCGTCACCAATTATAGCAGTTTCACCTATCACTACCCCCATGCCATGGTCAATAAAAAAGCGCTCACCTATTTTAGCGGCTGGATGAATTTCAATACCTGTCAACCAACGAGCAATGGTCGAGATAAAACGCGCCAGCCACTTCAAGCCCATACTCCATAATGAATGCGCTAATCGGTACCATAAGATAGCATGCAAACCAGGATAAGTTGTCAGGACTTCAAACGTACTACGTGCGGCGGGATCTCGATCAAATACACTGCGAACATCAGATCTCAACCTTTTAAACATCGTCTTCTGTTCCTGGCTTCAATGCTTTTCTTTGCGTTGCTGACAAGATACCTCTTAGAATATCAATCTCTTTAACATCCAACTGAGCACGATTATACAAACGACGCATACGACGCATAAATCGCGCATTTTTATCAGGATCTAAAAATTCTATATCCTGGAGGGCTTGAAACAGATGGTCATAAAACCCTTCTAACTGCTCGGTATTAGCCAGTTTTGCACGATCATTTTTACTGTGAACCGATTGAATCTGAGAAGCCATCAGACACTCATATGCAAACACCTGAACCGCCGCACTGATATTCAAAGAACTGTATGTCGGATTGGACGGAATATGACTCAAATAGTGGCATTTATCCATCTCAGAATTACTTAAACCAGAATCTTCACGACCAAACACCAAAGCGACATCACCCGTCTCGACGGTTTCCAAGGCTAATTGAGCCGTCTCACGAACATCGAGCTGTGGCCATGAAACCTTTCGTAAACGAGCGCTGGCTCCAAAAGCCAACTTAGTTCCTACCAAAGCTTCATCAATTGAGTCAACCACTCGTGCTGAATTCAGTACATCAGAAGCACTCGATGCTCTAGCCGAAGCCACTTGACTAGGAAACTCTTTGGGGTTTACTAACACCAATTGACTTAGCCCCATATTTTTCATGGCTCTAGCAATCGCACCAATATTACCTGGATGAGAGGTTTCAATTAACACCACTCGAATATTCGCTAACTTTGGGTTAAGACTGTAGTCTTCAATCATGTTCACTTTCCACTGTGTCTAATTTTTAGTATAAATCTTATTAATGCATTTAGTGCTAATCGGTTATTATTGCATTTTAATTGATTAAGCAACAAGCACCTTGCTTCAGAATACACAAAGGCCACTCTATGCACCCTCTACTTAATATCGCCACCATGGCAGCACGCGCAGCAGGCGGCAACATTATGCACCACTTAGACCGTATCGACCAATTAAACGTCGAGCACAAAGGTAAAAATGACTACGTTAGCGAGGTAGACAAAGAAGCTGAAAACACCATTATCAAAATTATTCACAAATATTACCCTGATCATGCCATTCTGGCTGAAGAGAGTGGCGTTAAAAAGGCCAAGAAAACTAAATATGGCCTTTCAGACATTGAGTGGATTATTGACCCTTTAGACGGCACAACAAATTTTTTACACCAGTTTCCGCAATTTTGCGTCTCGATTGCCGTTAAAGAAAAAGGTCAGTTAACCCATGCGGCCATCTTTGATCCCGTTAGAGATGAAATGTTCACGGCCAGTCGAGGTCGAGGTGCTTTTTTAAACAATAGACGCATCCGAGTAACTCAACAAAAAACCTTGGATAACGCCATGCTTGCAACGGGTTTTCCATACCATGACTTTAGCTATCTAGACAGTTACATGGCCAGCTTAAAGGCCTTTATGACCTCTACAGCAGGTATTCGAAGAGCCGGTTCCGCAGCACTAGATTTAGCTTACGTGGCTTGCGGCCGAGTGGACGGTTACTGGGAGTTTAACTTAAAACCTTGGGACATTGCCGCTGGCGCACTTATAGTCAAAGAAGCAGGCGGACTTGCCACCGATTTTAAAGGTGGAGAAGACTTCTTAACTAGCGGTAACATTATGACCGCCAACCCAAAGCTTTATAAAGAAATGGCTCAAACACTTGCCAAAACCATTCCCTCTGAACTACGAGACTAACTTGATACAAGTTTAAAGACTTCTCAACTAGTTAGACAGTGCGAAAATTTCTTTTCGCACGATATCAGTTTTTTAAAGAACGAGACATTAAAATAGCATCCTCCCGATCTTCCACTAACTCCATTAAAGAATCATCCCAAACATTCGCTCGATAATAATTCTTTCGAACCCCATCATGGCTAAACCCAAGTGAACGATATAGTTGTTCGGCTGGCTGATTTGACTGCCTCACCTCTAACAGCACAATTTGATAAACACCTTCTTGCAACTTAGCAAAAATTTTATCTAAAGCACTTCTGGCCACTCCTTTACCCTGAAACTCTGGAGCCACACAGATATTTAAAATATGCGCTTCATCCAATACAGGCAAGATACAACAATAGCCCAACCTTCCTCCCTCAGCATTGCGGAAAATATAATTCAACCCTTGCTCAAGACTGTTTTCAAAACCTCGTAAACTCCAAGGAAAATCGTACGAACGTCGTTCTACTGACAACACCCAAGATAAGTCAGAATCTTGCATGGGTTCTAAATAACTAAAAGGACCCATATTTAAACCTTACCACCGTTTCGAACCACCATTTAAAAGCCCCATTAAGAGTGATTGCAAAAACAAATCAAAAAATTAACGATGAGAAGTGATCGACACGACAGACTGATAAAAAGCTTGCTTGGCATAAGGGTCTGACAACATAGAATCGATGTCTGGCACACTGAGTATTTGAACACCTTCTTGTAACAATTCAGAGATAGGGTGTTCTTGATCCATCGTTAATACCCAATCAACACCTAATTCAATCACCTCTTCCATCGTTGAAAACATCATTTCTTCAGAGGCCATATGAGCCGTATCAAAAAATACGATTTGAGACTCATCCCAATCAAACGCCTGCATAATATTTTGCCAAAGCAGCCAACCCTGGTGCGTATCGTTTTGCCACATCGCATCCAATCCCATCCCTAAAACGACAACACTATCACCCTCATCAGGCTCAGCTAATAGCTGGCGCTCACTTTCATGTTGGACTTCCGCTTTCACATCAGCGATAACATCAGTATCTTTCGAAACAGCCACATCCATATCGTTCTGGTCACTCATGACTGGATTCGACACTTCACCCGTAGCCACATCATGCTCCTTAGACTCCTTAACCAAGGTCTCCTCGACTTCCTTCTCCACAAGACTCTGATCGACAGAACGTCTAAATTCAAATCCTTTTGACCTGCAAACCCAGTTAACACCACCCAACTGCTCAAACAACTCTGCTGAAAACGCCACTTTAGACATGAATAACCTTACTCAAACCGTATAATTAAAAAAAGATAAGTATTCTAAAACCAAAAAAGAGTGAGACCACACTCTCAGCTTAAACAGAGGCTTGGGGATGGTCCTTAACCAGCTCGTCCGCAATTTTATTTAACGCATTTACGTAAGCTTTTGCCGAAGCCAAGACAATATCCGTATCAGACCCCTGTCCATTCACAATACGTCCACCCTTCTCTAATCTTACCGACGTTTCACCTAACGAATCCGTACCATTTGTTACATTACTGACTGAATATAACTCAAGCGATGCACCCGACTTAACTAAGGACTCGATGGCTTTAAAGGTAGCATCCACCACACCCCCTCCATCCGACGTAGCACTTAGCTCTTTACCTTGCACCCACAAGGTTACCTCTGCTTTAGAAGGCTCGCCTGTTTCCATTGAAGCTTTTAACGAAACTACACGATAAATTTCATTTTCAACACGCTGAATATTGTTATCCGTTACCAGTGACTGAAGGTCTTCGTCATAAATTTCGTGCTTACGATCCGCCAACTCTTTAAAACGCACAAAAGCATCATTTAATTCTTGCTCCGTCTCAAACGACATACCCAGCTCTTCTAAACGCGTTTTAAAGGCATTACGACCAGAGTGTTTGCCCATCACCATTTTATTGGTACTCCAGCCGACATCTTCGGCACGCATGATCTCATAAGTTTCACGGTGTTTTAAAACACCGTCTTGATGAATCCCTGACTCATGGGCAAACGCATTTGCGCCAACAATGGCTTTATTTGGCTGAACAGCAAAGCCCGTAATATTGGAAACCAATCGAGAGGCCGCTAAGATCTCTTGCGTGTTCACACGGGTATCTACTTCAAAAATATCCTGACGCGTTTTAACCGCCATCACCACTTCTTCTAACGCCGTATTCCCCGCTCGTTCGCCCAAGCCATTAATGGTACATTCAACTTGACGCGCACCATTTCTCACCGCCGCTAAAGAGTTTGCTGCAGCCAAGCCTAGATCATTATGACAATGCGCCGAAAAAATCGCCTTATCCGAGTTAGGAATACGTTCAATGAGTGCTTTAAACAAAGAACCAAACTGATGCGGAACGTTATAACCTACGGTATCTGGAATATTGATGGTCGTTGCACCGGCATCAATCGCCTCTTCAATCACTCGGCATAAGAAGTCCAGCTCTGAGCGACCCGCATCTTCAGGTGAAAATTCGACATCATCAGTAAAGTCTCGCGCTCTCTTAACCGCCCAAATCGCACGCTCAACGACTTCATCAGGGCTCATGCGTAACTTCTTTTCCATATGAATAGGAGAGGTCGCGATAAACGTATGAATACGACTAGAATTAGCGGTCTTAATAGCCTCTCCTGCCCGAACAATATCATTTTCAACCGCGCGAGCTAAGCCACAAATAGTACAATCTTTTACCACTGAAGCCACCGCTTGAACGGATTCAAAATCACCCTGACTCGCCGCTGGAAAACCCGCTTCAATCACATCCACTCGCAGTTTCTCTAACTGCTTGGCAATGCGAACTTTCTCTTCCTTGGTCATAGAAGCACCCGGGCTCTGTTCTCCGTCACGCAGTGTCGTATCAAAGATGACTAGATGATCACTCATACTTTATCTCCATTATTAGCTTGCGGTTCACTTAGGCTACCTTTGGGTTGCTGTACTGTTCGCCCACCATCGTTCAAATCACTTTGTGCTTCTTCAAATTCAGCCTGCTCTTTTACCTTCTTATCGTTCGCATCGTCCTCTCTTTGTTGCTGACGCAGTGCTCGCGTTTTCTTTAAGGTCACCAAGGTAACAATAGGGCCTGAAATTGCATAGGTTAAGAAAATAATAAATAACAACATGGCCGGTTCAAGGGTAATAATGACAAAAACCAAAACGACAACCAGTAACGTCATAAAAGGCACCTTGCCTTTTAAGTTGAATTCTTTAAAAGAACTGAAGCGTACATTACTGACCATCATCACCCCTGCAAAAGTGGTTAAAACTAAGGCAGCAATAGGTTCCAGCCCCGTATTGATCTGATTACTTTCTACCACCCAAATAAGCCCAGCTAACAAGGCCGCCGCGGCAGGGCTAGGCAGCCCTTGAAAATAACGCTTATCAGCAATGCCGACCTGGGTATTAAAACGCGCTAATCTTAAAGCCGCCGCAACCGTATAAATGAAAGCAACCAGCCAACCCAATTTACCAAAGTCATACAGAATCCACTGATACATTAAAATGGCGGGCGCCACTCCAAAAGAAATCATATCGGACAAACTATCGTATTCCGCACCAAATGCACTGCAGGAATTTGTCATTCTAGCAATACGCCCATCCAGACCATCCAAAATCATAGCCACTAAAATTGCAATCGCCCCTTGTTCAAATTCTCCTTGAATCCCAGAAATCACGGCATAAAAACCCGCGAATAAAGCGGCTGTTGTCATTAAATTTGGCAGGAGATAAATCCCTTTTTCAAAAGGCTTCATAAAATCACTTTTTTATTTAGTTTAATTCGAGATATTCTATCAAGTTATTTCAGTAGCCACAGCTTAATTCACCCTTAGAAAGCACACCGAGACCCACCAATTACTTGCTATAGACTACCTATATAAATAGACTCTGTGTTTTGGGCGTTTGTGCAAAATACGAAGCGGCTCCCGCAAAAGACACGCCCTCAATAAAGTCATTAGGCTTATACTTCATTAAATCCACAGTCATCTGGCAAGCTGTCATCTTCACGCCTAGTTCTAAACACAGCGCTCTCAATTCTTCTATTGGAACCTGACCTTCCAGCAACATCTGTTTTTTAAACCCCCAGGTCGCAAGGCTTGCAGCTCCTGGTAACGTCCAAACTAAACCTGGCAAAGCTCTATTCCAGTCTACCTTCTGAAACCAATCGGGCCCTACAGGACTCTTCATCACCATACCTGGGTTTCCTAAAGGAGAAACTTTAAGCCCGCTTGTATCGTTTAAAACGCAATTTAGACCATAAAAGGTAAAAAACAATTCGACCTGCTTGTCCATTGCAGCCGCCGTACTGGCTAAAATAAACGCAGGATAGGCCCAATCCAAGGTTCCCTTTGTCTGAATCAAACTAAATTGGTCAGGTAAATGATTGCCCATCAGACTCTCTTCCATTATTTTCTGCTCCCTATCCAAACCACTATGTAAACCGACATTATTAAGCCCATTATTCAGCCATCTGACGCCATATTTTAAACTCAATAAAAGGGGTTTCTTTTATCAGGAGCCACTCTAGCCTTTGCTGCTGACAAAAAGCAGGGACATCACGCAAACCACCCAGGTCAGTTAAGGCTAGCAAAAACACACTCTCTGAATCAGGGTTTTGCGCCAAAGACTTTTTAAGCTTAATAATCGGCATTGGGCAGGCCAAACCTTTACTATCAACCGAAATATTCACAAACTCTCCCTGCAACACCACACATGATTTATTTAAATATATTTCATACATCCTATTTAAGGAATTAACCGACTATTGAATGCAAGTTACATATAATAACGAAAAGTTAAAGACTTATAAGTCTAAAGTAATTCAAAAGAGCTATATTAAGATAATGACCGATTCAATCACGACTCATTCAAAACGATTTACCACTCTAATCTGTGGTTTGATTATGGCTTTTGTATCTCATTTACATGCAGCAGAATTACCAGATCTAGGCTCTCCTGATCTTGTGGAATATGATACTACGACAGAAGAAAGGCTAGGCTGGGCCTTCACTAGCGCTTTGCACACGCACTACGATCTTAACTCTGATCCAGACATCAACACCTATATTCGCAAAATAGGCCATGAAATCGCGAGTCAAACTGGCGACAGAACCCCTTTTAAATTCTATGTTATCAATAATCCATCCATTAACGCTTTTGCAGGCCCAAATGGCATTATCGGTATTCACACCGGTTTGGTTCTCGCTGTTAAAGATGAAGCAGAGCTTGCCGCGGTTATTGCTCATGAAATTGCGCACGTCACCCAAAAACACCTTTCTAGACGCCACGAGTTCCAGAGCTCACAAAGCAATCTCACAACCATTGCAACTCTTCTGGCTGCCGTACTCATCGGCATCCATGAACCGAGTGCCGTCATGCCTACCCTATTAGGGGGCATGGGATTTAATATAGAGCAGCAATTAAAAAACTCTCGCCTACATGAGTCTGAAGCCGATCATGCGGGCATCAAGCTTCTCTATCAAGCAGGCTACAATCCTCACGCCATGGGAGACTTTTTCTCACGCCTATCCAAAGAGAGCCAGTACAACGAATTTCAAGTGCCAGAAATTTTACGATCCCATCCTGTCACAGACCGCCGTATTTCTGGAGCTGAAAACCGTGCGCAAGTCATGCCGACCATTCAAAGCAAAAAAGTAGACAACCACTTAAGCCTTATTCAATTAAAGTTACAAAACGCAACACAACAACCCTTAACACACTACCAAACAACTCCACTATCGTTTGATGAACGCTGTTATCAAAAAAATCTACAAGCCCTATCAAGCCCCACGATAAACTCAGCCCCAAACTCACTTCAGTGTCTAATCAAAAACATTAAACAAGAACCCAAACACCCCCTATACACAACTTTACTAGTAAAGCTCATCATCAAACACAATCTAACCCCCTCTGAACTCATACACCTTGCGCTCAACCAATCAGATCTTTTGCTTGCCATATACCCCGACAACACGGCAATTCTTCTAAACTATGTAGAGCTACTTTTATACCTCAACCAAGAACTAAAAGCGATTGAGTTACTTAATAGCAAAGCAGACAGCAAAAGATATAAGCGCCCTGCTTATCAAAAACTGTCTGAAATTCATGCTACGAAGAATAATCAAGCCGAAGCTTACTACTTTTTAGCAAGATCGGAATATGAAATCGGTAATTTCAAGAGAGCAAACTACCTATTGCAACAAGCCGAATCAAACCTATCAAATGCACAGACCGCACTCAAACACAAAATTGAGGTTTTTAGCCGTCAAAATAACAAGCTATTGAAATATAAGGAAATAAGCAACTTCTAATACCATTCCATAAAAAAAAACTTTGCGCAGATTAAAAATACTATAGCTATAGATTTACCAAAATACTTGCGTTTAGTTTTCAACTGAGTAAGCTACAAAACAAAGGACGAAAAATTGTTCAAAATATAAAATCCCAATATCACTAATGGGAATGTCGTAAGACACTTTAGGAGGAAGGAAATAATGATTTCTAAAATGAAGCAACTGTTGACTGCCCTAGCAATTTCGGGACTCGTAGTATCAGCACCTATCACAGCTCAAGCCGCAGCTCCCTCTGCGTCAGCTCTTGAAGAGGGGAAAAAATTAACCTTTTCTCGCTCAAAGGGTAATTGCTTAGCTTGCCATGCAATCACTGGTGGTGCAATGCCTGGTAATATTGGCCCTGCATTAATTGCAATGAAGCTGCGCTTTCCTGATAAACAAAAGCTAGTCAATAAAATTTGGGGAACACCTGAAGCTCAGAATGTTCCAAACAGCATGATGCCTCCGTTTGGAGCTCACGGCATTCTTACTGACAGTGAAATCAACAAAATCACTGACTATATTTACACGCTATAATTTCACAAACCTTAACCAGGAGTTAAACACTTATGAAACGTAGATCTTTCCTTAAAGGAACATTAGCAACTGGTGCTACAGCTGTCGCTGTAAACGCTGGCCTATTAACACCAAGTACCGTTCTTGCCGAGTGGAACTCAAAAGCATTCAGTGCAAAAACAACGGATGACGCACTATCTGGAATTTACGGATCAAGTAGCGCAACCGCTTCAGGTGACATTAAACTTAAAGCCCCTGCTATCGCAGAAAACGGTGCTGTAACGCCTGTTACTGTAGATGCAACAGCCGTTAACGGTGTAGAGTCAATTACAATTCTAGCAAGCAAAAACCCAATGCCTTTAGTATGTGAATACACTTTTGCAGCCGCTGCACTTGGATTCGTTTCAACTCGAATCAAAATGGGACAAACAATGAATGTTGTTGCCGTAGTAAAAGCAGACGGAAAATTACTAAAAGCAGAACAAGAAGTAAAAGTAACAATCGGTGGATGTGGTGGTTAAACCACTTTAAACTTATTTAAGTTTATACAACGATTCAAAAATTACTAAAAGGAATAAAAATGTCTATTAAAATCAGAATGCGTGGAAAATCAAAAGATGGCGTTGCTGAAGTCAAAGCACTTATTAAACACCCTATGGAATCAGGTGTTCGAATGAACAAAAAAACAGGCAAACCATATCCTGCTAAGTTCATCGAATCTGTTGAAGTTGCTGTAAACGGTGTTAAAGCAGTAGACGCTCAATGGTCTGGTGCAGTATCAGCAAACCCATACGTAGCTGTCAAAGTTAAAGCCAACTCTGGAGATAGCGTGAGCATCTCTCTTGCAGATAACACCGGCGAAAAAGGTTCTTCTGAGCTTAAGTTAAAATAATTAAGCGATAGAATCCGGCATCGATTTTTTCGATGCCGAAACTCAATAATAATAATATAAAAATGACAGAGCTCTCGGGCGGAGGATTGGAATGAAAAAGACATTACTAATCGCCTTATCTTTAGGTGTTTCAGTAGCAGCGACTTCCACAATGGCTACTACAATTGATCCTGAAAAAGATCGCCTACAAATGGTAGATTTTTTTAAGGCTAAAAACCCAAATATAACACCAGAAGAATATGTTAATGGTGCCTATATTTATTCAGCAGACAAGATGGCTCAATGGGAAGCCGCTGAAGAATTCCCTCCATATTTAGATTCTATCGATGCAGGTGAAGCACACTATAACAAAGACAAAGCTGTGTTTGACAAGTGCTTTGGTACCGATGTTTCAAAAATTCGCGTTCAGTACCCGTATTTTGATGAATCTGCAAAACAAGTGGTAACGCTTGAAGGCGCTATTAACAAGTGTCGAACAGATGCTGGTCTAAAAGCGTACGGACTGAAAAAAGGTGCGTTGGCTCAAGTCAGCGCTTACTTAGCCTACAATGCACGTGGGCAAAAAATTGATGTTAAAATTGAATCTGATGCGGCAAAAGCAGCCTATGCAGCAGGTCGAGATTTTTTCATTAAACCGCGTGGTCAACTAAACTTATCTTGTGCAAAATGCCATGTTGATAATTCAGGCCGAAAAGCGCGCGCTAACACTCTTTCACCTCTTCTAGGACACACAACGCATTTCCCTGTTTTCCGTGCTAAATGGCAAGCACTGGGTACTTTGCACCGTCGCTATGAAGGCTGTCAGAAGAATATGCGTGCTGAACCTTATAAAGCACAAAGTGAGACTTATCGTAACCTTGAGTTTTATCAAGCTTACAGCTCACAAGGGTTAGAAATTAACGGTCCAGGTTACCGTGAATAATATCTAAACATCTTACAAAAAAACCCAGTTTTACTGGTTTTTTTTGTATCTATAGCCTTAAATTTCTCAAGAAAGATTAAGCTATACGGCATTCATTAACTTGCCCTACTAGCTTAAAGCCTAAAAGAGCATTTCAAGTCAATCATCCCATGTATTTTAACTCACACAAAAAAACCAGCACTAGGCTGGCTTTTAAGTAACTCATTCTATTTTAACGTTACGGTACTTACATAGAATCAAGCATTTGCTCGCCTTCGTAAATCCAGTCAAAGCCTTGACGAACCCAACGCTCAATACGAATCATTAACTCTGGATTATTTAAGCCCATTTTTTGTGCAATGAAAAACACCTTATCTTGCTCTTCCTTACCAAAGTGACCATCTTTATAGGAAATCTTAACCAATTCTTGTAATGTAATCACACGAGCTTGCTTAGTATCCAGTTTAGCTAAAGCTGCATCCACATCCATATCGGCTTTATTTAAATCGTAATCAATTCCGTAGGCTGCACTAAAGTCTTTAAGATATTGCACTTCTTCTTCTGAAATATCATTATCAGCGGCAGCCAAATTTGCGGCCAAATCGAAAACAACCTGACGCTGTTCTTGCGTTAATCTATCTGAAAACATACTTTTATCTCCCGATGCTATCTATGTTCAATTTGGTCAACATCACGAACAGCTCCAAAAGCTGCACTTGTTGTCATTGCAGCATAAGCACGCAATGCGGCACTCACCTTACGAGGTCTATCTTCAATAGGCTTCCAAGCATCACGGCCTTTTGCCACCATTTCTTGTCGACGTTCAGCAAGCATCTCATCAGTTAATACCGCATGAATCGTACGACTTGGAATATCGATTTCGATGGTATCACCTTCTTCAACCAGACCAATATTACCACCTTCTGCAGCTTCTGGCGATGCATGTCCAATAGAAAGCCCAGAGGTACCACCAGAGAAGCGTCCATCCGTTAGAAGAGCACAAGCCTTACCTAAGCCCTTTGACTTAAGATAACTGGTTGGGTAAAGCATTTCTTGCATGCCTGGTCCACCTTTAGGCCCTTCATAACGAATAATTAAAACATCACCCTCATTGACCTTATCGCCCAAGATCGCTGCTACGGCCGTATCTTGACTTTCAAAGATTCTTGCAGGGCCACTGAATTTAAAAATAGACTCATCAACCCCTGCTGTTTTAACAATACAGCCATCCAAAGCGATATTACCGTATAAAATTGCTAAACCACCCTCTTTGGTATAAGCATGCTCTACATCACGTACACAACCCGCTACAGGATCGGCATCAACAGACTTCCAACGTTTTTCTTGGCTAAACGCTTCAGTAGTACGAACATTCCCAGGTGCAGCTCTAAAGAACGTTTCCACTCCTTCACTATCTGATCGGCGAATATCCCATAAATCTAAGGCCGCTCCCATAGTAGAAGCATGAACCGTAGTCACTTCACGGTGAATTAACCCACCTCGATCTAACTCTCCTAGGATTCGCATAATACCACCCGCACGATGAACGTCTTCCATATGGAAAATTTTCGAGTTAGGCGCCACTTTCACTAGACATGGTACTTTACGTGAAATATGATCCATATCAGCCATCGTAAATTTGACTTCTGCTTCTTTGGCAATCGCCAACAAGTGTAATACCGTGTTTGTCGAACCACCCATAGCCACATCTAATGCCATTGCATTCTCAAACGACTCGTAACTAGCAATAGAACGAGGTAAAATAGAAGCATCATCGCCTTCATAATACTGTTTGGTAATCTCAACAATACGGCGCCCCGCTTCTTCAAACAAGTGTCTACGATCCGCATGTGTTGCTAACATGGTTCCATTACCAGGCAGTGCCATTCCCAAGGCTTCGGCCAAGCAGTTCATTGAATTCGCAGTAAACATACCTGAACAAGAACCACAGGTTGGGCAAGCCGAAATTTCAACATCTTCAACATCTTGATCAGAGCAGGTATCATCAGCGGCCATCACCATCGCATCAACCAAATCTAACTTAATGCTCTCACCACCAAGAACCGTTTTACCTGACTCCATTGGTCCACCTGTTACAAAGATGGTTGGAATATTTAAGCGCATCGCGGCCATCATCATGCCTGGCGTAATTTTATCGCAGTTAGAAATACAAACGAGTGCATCAGCACAATGTGCATTAGCCATATATTCAACAGAGTCGGCAATCAGGTCGCGCGATGGCAATGAATAAAGCATGCCGTCATGCCCCATGGCGATGCCATCATCAACCGCGATGGTATTAAATTCTTTTGCCACTCCGCCCGCTTCTTCAATAACGCGCGCGACTAACTGCCCCATATCTTTTAAATGTACATGCCCTGGTACAAACTGGGTAAAAGAGTTTGCAACAGCAATAATTGGCTTACCAAAATCTTCTGACTGCATTCCAGTGGCGCGCCACAATGCACGTGCTCCTGCCATATTTCTACCATGTGTACTGGTTTTTGAACGATATTCAGGCATTACAAAACTCCTTATTTGATGCGTTTGATGCAACATAGAAATAACTTACTATTTAGACATTCCCTATGAGACTGTTTATACTTACAAAATTATTAGGCTATTTTCTCACATTCATGCAGCAATCTGAATTAGATTTTATCAATACATTAAGACAATCCTCTCGGTATATTGAACAGCACCGTGGGAAAACGTGCGTCATCTATTTACCAAGTGAGTTAATGCTTGAAACCGAGTCTTTTAAACAACTATCTCAAGACGTTGAGTTATTACATAATTTAGGCTTGAAAATGGTCTTGGTAATGGGTGCGACCGTTCAAATCGACGATGCTTTACAAAGCCAAAATATCCCGTGGCAAGTCCATCAGCAATTCCGAATTACGACCGCAGAGATGATCCCTCTTTTTCAACAGACGATTGGCATGGTACGTAGTCAGATGGAGGCCGTATTTAGCCAAGCAAACGGTATGCAAGCCAACCCTCTGACACTCATCTCTGGAAACTGGGTGATTGCCCAACCTAAAGGCGTCATTGAAGGCATTGACTTTCAACATACCGGTAAACTCAGAAAAATTAATCATCAAGCCATTTCGGCCAGTTTAGAAGCTGGACAAATTGTCCTATTAACGCCTTTGGCTTACTCCTTAACTGGAGAAGTATTTAATCTAAACACCCTTGAGCAGGCCTGTGAAGTCGCCAATGCTATCCAAGCCGACAAACTGATGATTTTTGGTAGTCAACAGCACACCCAAGAACTGCCCAAGCAGATGAGCATTCCCGAGTTAGAACTCAAGTTACAAACGCCTAGCAATCATGAACAAGCGCGTTTTTTAAATCAAATCGCCAAAACCAATCACCACGTTAAACGTGTGCACATCATTGCGCAAGATGAACCCAACGCTCTGCTACCTGAGCTCTTCACAAGAGATGGGCATGGCACGCTTATTTTTAGTGATCGCTACCATCAGTTGCGCCCTGCAACGATTGAAGATGTGGGCGGCCTATTGGATTTAATTTCACCCTTAGAGAATCAGGGGGTTTTGGCCAAACGCTCTCGTGAAAGACTTGAGCTGGAAATCGGTAACTTTATTGTGATTGAACGAGACCAACACGTTATTGGTTGCGCCGCTTTATACCCCACAACATCGACGATAGGTGAACTCGCCTGCTTAGCCGTACATCCAAGCTACCAAGGTCAAGAACTCGGAACGGAATTGCTTAAAGCCATCGAAGATCGGGCTATTGAAAAGCAACTTCAGAAACTGTTCTTGCTCACCACTCACACGCACCACTGGTTTATTGAACATGGCTTTAAGGTTGAATCTATTTCAGCGCTGCCCGCAGAAAGACAGACCTTATACAATTTACAAAGGCAATCCAAAATTCTTCTTAAATCGCTGGTAAAAACCAGCTAAAGCGTATTAATGAAAAAAATAACTCAAATTAAAGATCGTTTTCGCGGTTTTTTACCTGTGGTCGTTGATGTTGAAACGGCTGGTTTTAACTGTGAAACCGATGCTTTATTAGAAATGGCTGTTGTCATGCTGCAAATGAATGCCGCTGGCCATCTTGTTCGTGGCAATACTTTCGACCAGAACATCCTGCCTTTTAAAGGGGCCAATATTGAAGAAAGTGCCTTAAAATTTATTGGCATGGATGACCCTTTTCATCCTTTTAGAGAAGCGGTCTCAGAAAAAGAGGCCTTAACGGCCCTCTTTAAACCGATCAATCACCAACTAAAAATCACAGGGTGTAGCCGAGCCATTTTGGTAGGACATAATGCTTTTTTTGATTTGAACTTTGTAAAAAAAGCTGCTGAACGCTGTCATATCAAATCCCCCTTTCACGAGTTTAGCACCTTTGATACGGTCTCATTAGCAGGGCTGGCTTATGGTCAAACCGTATTAGCAAAAGCGGCCATAGAAGCTGGTTTGGAATGGGATAATCAACAAGCCCATTCCGCCGTATACGATACGGAGCAAACAGCCGATCTATTTTGTAAGATCGTGAACCAGTGGCCCCTACCCAAAGAGGCTTACTAAACACATGCCTTCAATAAGTTTTCTTTAGACAATAAAAAAGCACCAACTAAGGTGCTTTTTTACAAAATAACGGATTGATTTAATCAGCCATCAATACAAATCACTTTCAACTAACTAACATACTGTTCAGTTTGCTTAGCAATCGCGTCTGCCATCATCTTTTTCAACTCACCAGACTCGGCTAGCTCTAATGTAATATCACAACCACCTTGCAACTCCCCACCAATATAAAGCTGCGGAAAGGTTGGCCAATCTTGATACTTTGGTAGGTGCTCAAAAATAGTGCTGTCCGCTAAAATATTCACAAAAGCAAACTTCTCTTCTGTTTCAGCCAAAGCTTGTGCCGCACGACTTGAAAAACCGCAAGAAGGCATTTGAGGCGTGCCTTTCATATACAAAACAACCGGGTTATTCGTCACTTGACTGTGAATTCTATCTAATGTTTCTTGTACAACAGGATCTTGATTTTCCATCTGACTTTTCACCTTAATTTTGACATAATATTCTGATAATCTAATCCCGACTATTTTACTAGGTTATAGATTAAAAACCTAGCCTTTTCTATGCACCGTCTAAATTGTTTTATCCACATGCTTTTGCAGCCAAAACTCTAATAAGGCCGCATGCCACAACTTACTTCCTTGAAGCGCGGTAAAGTTTTCGGGAGCCTCTGGATTCTCCAACAACACCTGCAATTTAGCTTGATTAAAGATCCCTCTTGCTTGAGCTTGCTTCGAAGTGAGTAGAGATTTCATATACTCATAAAACTCACCTCGCACATACTTTAACGCTGGCATTGGAAAAGCCACTTTAGGACGATCAATGATTTCATCAGGGACCATACCACGCGCAATTTCCTTAAGAATATGTTTACCATCATTCTTTACTTTCAGTTCAGCAGGTGCGGCCATCGCAATCTCAACTAATTTATGATCTAAAAAAGGCACGCGCGCCTCTAACCCCCAAGCCATGGTCATATTGTCCACTCGCTTAACAGGGTCATCGACAATTAAAGCCGTCACATCAAAACGTAAAACCTGATTCAAAAAACTATCCGCACCCTCTTCCGTTAAGCGATCTCCAACAAGCTGTGAAGTAACATCGTCTACATGATATTTTTCATTCACCACCTCTAACCACTCTTGATGTGATCGATCAAAATAGTGAGGAGCAAACGCCTTTACGGCCAACTCGGGTTTTGACAAATCAATACCTATACCTGCTTGGTGCATCTTAGGGTACCAGGAGTAGCCACCAAAGACTTCATCCGCTCCCTGCCCCGACATCACCACCTTCACTTGCTCAGAAACCTTTTCAGATAAAAGATAAAATGCCACGGCGTCTTGTCCCACCATCGGTTCCGACATGGCTTCAACCGCTTCATGCAAACGAGGCAGGACATCCTTATTTGAAATCAAATATTTCTGATGATCGGTCTGATAACGCTCGACCACTAAGTCCGAAAACTCAAATTCATTGCCCTTTTCCTCTGGCGCATCTTCAAAACCGATTGAAAACGTTTTGATATTTTTAACACCCGCTTCATCTAATAAAGCCACTAATAGACTGGAATCTAAGCCACCCGATAACAAAACACCAACAGGCACATCAGCAGCTGTTAAACGTTTAAAAACAGACTCTTTAAGACTGTCATGAATAGTGTCAACCCATTCCTTTTCAGTTTGTGGTGCTGCTTGACCATTTAACGTTTTGGGTACGACCGTTTCTAAATGCCAAAAACGTTTTTTGAACATCTGACCATCTGGGTTAACAATCATCCAATGCCCAGGTTCTAATTTACGAATACCTTTTAGAATGGTATGTGGTGCAGGAACCACCGCGTGTAGGGTAAGCTGATGATGCAAGCCCACTGGATCAATTTCCGTATCAATATCATCACTTGTTAAGAGCGCCTGTGTATTGGATGAAAAACGCATCCCTCCTTCAACAGGCGCATAATAAAGAGGCTTAATCCCTATTCGATCTCTCGCTAACAAGAGTTGCTGATGATCATCGTCCCAAATGGCAAACGCAAACATACCTTCAAAATACTGTACGCACTCCATTCCCCACTGACGATACGCCTTAAGAATCACCTCTGTATCGGAATGAGATTGAAACTGATGGCCTAAAGCCTCTAACTCGGCCTTAAGCGTCTGGTAGTTATAAATACAACCATTAAAAACCAACGTAAGCTCTTTATCCAACATAGGTTGATGTCCTGCTTCGGATAAATCAATAATAGAAAGTCGCCTATGGCCTAATCCCACCCGATCGTTTTGCCAAAGTCCCTTATCATCAGGACCACGACTCTCCATCTCTTGCAACATCAACTCTAAACGCTCAGCCTTAGAAGCTTGACCATCCCAATAAATTTCACCACAAATTCCGCACATTTTTTTCGATCTCATCCATATTAGAACTAAACGTAACCCATTATTTTAACGGTTTCCTACAAAACAAAGAATGATTAAAAAAATTAAAGAAACCTCTCCTCATTCAAACAAAAAAGCAATCTATCCACAGCCCATTCTAAACTCACACGCAATTCAGAATTAACACTTATTTACAAGCCTGATACTTATACTTAGCCGCCTATAATCAGATTAGATTAAATACAATATTACTGTTAAAATCGAAATTTAATTGCGGTGATTTTTCAATCAAACGACTATAATTTTTACCTTCAACTTTTAGACACTTTTTGGAAAAAATAGAACCAATGCAAAAGCTATCTTTTTTTATATTTAAATGTATTGCCTTCTACCTACTTCTAATAGGTAACCCCGCCCTATCGGCCACCGTAATCCAAAGTATAGAGCCACTCAATCTGAAAGCTGAGGCAGAATATTCTTTAGGTGAGCCAACTAAGCCAGCCGTATTAATCCTACACGGGTTTTTAACCACGAATGAGTTCCTCACCATTAAATCCATCTCAGAAGGCCTACAGGAAGAAGGTTATAGCACCCTAGCTCCCACATTAACTTTAAACATTTCACAGCGCCGTAACTTAATTAAGTGTAGCTCTCTACACACTCACACCTTGGAACGAGATGCTATAGAAGTTGAGCACTGGGTTAATTGGCTGCAAGAAAAAGGTCATCAAGAAATCATACTGATTGGTCACTCTAGTGGCAGTTTAGTCATACTAGAATACTTAAGTACCAAGCCAAATCAAAACATTTCAGCAGCCATTTTCACAAGTTTATTCTATTTAAATGGGCCAGAATTTGGAGTCCTTGACTCAGAAATTCAATCCGCTCGTATCGATCTTCAAAACCAAGTCAACAGACCAACTAAATATAACTTTTTATTTTGCAATCACAACTACTATGCAACACCTAAAAGCTTTCTATCCTATTTAAAGATTGATAGAAACTATACCCTAGACTCGCTTAACAATATAAAAATTCCAAGCTATACGATTATGGGAAGCGCTGACCAGCGTTACCACAGTGTTGGTACGGAGTGGCTAAGTGAGTTAGAGCAAACGAAAACAAAACTTAAGATCATTGAGGGAGCAAACCATTTTTTTTCAAGTGAATATGAGTTTGACCTACAAGACAAACTGACTCAAATACTCAATCAACACTAAAGATTCTCCTCTTTTAATCAGGAACTTTTCATGCGCCCAGTCTCTTATCTAGTTCAACCAGTAAAAGTCTACTTTATTGCTTTTCTGCTAGTTGGCGTACTATTTCTACTGCTTCTGGTTGGTAAGCTATACCATGATTCGCTGACTGTACAAGAAGTAATGCAAGATAAGGCTCAAAAACAAGCCCAAGAAGAGTTGGATTTAAAGCTAGAAGAAACCCTTATTAACCTGACAAGTCGCATACTGGACTTATCGGATTGGGATGAGCTACGTCAACAGATTAACGACCCCATTTACTACTACTATTGGTATGAAGACCGCCTAAAAGAGAGTCCTTACTATAAAGCGACTTATGCTCAATTAGAAATTTATAACCAAAATCGATGGTTACTCATGCCGCCTCTTCTGGAAAAAGAAGCTGAAATAGATCTACCACTACAAATAATGGACGTTACATCCAAAGTTGTTTTCTCTACAGAAAAACAACCCTATTTGCATATTTTTGAACCTGTATTTGAACGCGATTCTGAATCTCTACTGGGCTATATTGGCGTCTCTGTTGAACTCATTCCCTATTTATTATCAGAAAATGACTTTAAATATGTTAACCCCCAAACCATTACGTTATTGGGCTCAGAGCCAATATCCCTTTCCGAATTACCCTCACAGCTTAGCTTTGAACCGGTAAAAAACACCGTATCAAGCACGCTATGGCAACTGATTAATGATTTTATTCTACAGGTCATTCTACTGCTTCTATTTGCAACCGTATTTATGGGGCTTACTTTTCAAACTCTTTTTAGCCGACCTATACAAACTTTATCCAAATACCTTCATAAATTAAAACAGAACCCCGAAGAGACATTCCATGAGCCAAGCGAAACCTTCTTTTTAAGAGAGTTTGAAGAGTTAAAACACTCTATGCATATCTACCACAGAGATTTGCAAGCCGCCCAAAAGGCTCTTAACACTCAATACCAAATAGTCTGGGATCAAGCGCGTAGAGATGTATTAACCAATATTCACAACCGTAGAGCATTTGATGAAGCCTGGAATAAACTACTTACCACTTATGAACAGCAACCACAGCAAGTTGCCTTTATACTATTTGATTGCGATTTCTTTAAAGCCCTCAATGACACTTATGGGCATGAAATCGGTGATGATGTTATTCGTATTTCAGCTAAAACCATTCAAGAAGCACTTCCTTTAGAGTACCCTGTTTTTCGTATCGGCGGAGATGAATTTGCCGTTATCATACAAAACAAGACTCTAGAGCAATCTATTTCAATTGCTCAGATATGCCTACACGCACTCCAAAACTACAACTTTATTGGCATCGGCATTAAAGAAAAACTTTCATTTAGCATAGGGATCAGTCACATTGATCCTAACAAAAAAAATAGTTTGAGTAATAACATCGCTAACCTTCCTCGCCAAGCCGACATTGCGATGTATAAAGCCAAACAATCTCACCAGCATAAAATTCAATGCTATCAAACACAATTTGAGCAAGAAAGCTTGTCTCTTGTATCCAATGAAATCATCAGTACTATTATTGAAGCCATTCACACAGGCCACAATATGAAAATGCATTATCAAGCGATTCAGTCAGTCAGTGATGGTGCGCTCTACTATGAAGCTCTCATTCGAATTCAAAATGGTAACGATTTAATTTACCCAAACGATATTTTTTCTGTTGTAGAGCGCAGACGATTAGAAGTAGAAATCGATACGCAAATTATTCAGCAAATTTTAATCGCCTTTTCTGAAAATAAGATTCCTACTGGTACGGGAGTCTCTATTAATGTTTCGGGCAAAACCCTATTGCAACCTAACTTTATTGGTCTATTTGAAGCCTTTATCCCCTATTTAAAAGACTATAAAATAGTCATTGAAATTATTGAAAACACTCTAATTGACCATATGGAATACGCAAAGAGTGTTTTAAATGAATTACGCAAACAAGGTTTTTTAATCGCCTTAGATGATTTTGGAAGCGGTTACTCATCCATTCGCTATCTAGCGCAAATGCCCGTTGATATTATTAAGTTTGATATGAGTATGACCAGAGCGCTACAAGCCGATGAAAAAACCAAAAATATCATTCAATCAACAGCCGAAATGGTACGACGATCAGGCTATGATTTAGTGTTAGAAGGGATCGAAGACACTGATTTACTTGAAAAAGCCAAACAAGCTGGTGCGACTCATATTCAAGGCTACCTATTAGGAAAGCCTAATCCTGTTCCACATATCTCCAATCCAATGCAACCATGTCAAAGCCCTTAGCCTTGTCAAGCAAACCGATTATTATTGGCCTAACAGGTGGAATAGGCTCTGGTAAATCGACCATTAGCCGACTATTAGCAGCGAATAATATCCCCACTATTGACACGGACCTTATTGCTAGAGAGGTGGTCGAGCCAAACACTATTGGGCTCGCTGCGATTATCAAACACTTTGGTCATTCGATTTTGCAAACGGATGGCTCTTTAGACCGAGCTAAATTAAGAAATGTTATTTTCAATAACCTTCAGGACAAAAAAGCACTTGAAGCTATTTTGCACCCTCTGATCCAAGCTCAAGTTCGGCAACAAATTGCCAACATCAAACAAAATACATTAGACCCCGTGCCTGATTTTATTCTTGTGGCGATTCCATTATTGGCGGAAAGCATAAAAAAAACAGGCCAAGCACCTGACTATATTGATGAAGTCTGGGTAGTCGACACCCCCGCTGAACAGCAGTTGCAACAGGCCAGCCAAAGAGACAGAGAGAACTCAGATCAAATTCAAAAGATCATTGACCAGCAAGCGACAAGAGAAGAGCGATTAGCCATCGCTAATGTCGTCATTCATAATGATGGCGACATTGCCAAGCTCAAAAAACAACTGAATGAGTTATTGTTACAGTACAAAAAATAGTTCGTTGTGATTGAGCAGTTCCACTTCAATACCCAGCCCGCAACTAAACTCATACTCACTCTAGCTTCAAAACTCAACAAAATGCACAGAAAATTAGAGTTTTTACAGACGGATTAATTAGCAGGCCAAAAATTTGAAATAGCGGCAATTCCTTGAGCTCCTGCCTGTTTTGCTAAAATCAAATCTTCAGACTTCATACCGCCAAGCGCAAATACTGGTACAGGAATCTCCTTTACCAGATCACTAAACGCCAACCAGCCCATGCCCGCTATACCAGGATGTGACTCCGTTTCTTTGACTGGCGATAATAGAATAAAATCTGCGCCTATTTTCAAGGCCTGCGTAATTTCCTCTCTATTATGCGTCGACACGCCCAGTAGTTTATCGGATGCAATCGGTCTTACCTCATAATCAAAGATGGCTGTTGAAGCCAATTGAATACCATCCGCTTCTGGAAGATCGTTTAGTAACTCAGGGCAGCCATTTAATAAAATCTTTGCACCATACTGATGTGCCAAGGGGATCGCCTTATTCGCCAAACGCACAAAATCTTCTTCAGGCAACGCCTTTGCGCGTAACTGACAGAAAGAAATCCCTTTTACAAAAGCCCTCTTTAAATGCTCCAAGGCGTCAGCACCACTTTCAAAGCGACCAGAAATCATGTACTGATCCGCTAATTGTAATGCCGTTACAATGCCCTGATTGGCCGTTGGAAATTTAATTTCGCCCAACTTCGAAACTGAAAGCCAGCGCACCGTTTGCCCTTCACATCCCGTGGGTTCGCCTTGAAAAGAATCCGTCATTAAAACATTCAAGCGCACTGCAAAACCATCATACTGCCAAGGAACCGTTATCAATGGTTTCCATTGCGAAGTTTCAACCCCTAATTCTTCTTGAAACTCACGAACCAACGCCTCTGTGACACTTTCACTCTGTTCTACTTTACCGCCTGGAAACTCCCAATCCCCTGAAAAAGATTGATGCGCCTGCCTTAAGGTTAGACAGACAGAGTCTCCACGCTTTAAAATGCCAATCGCAATTTCTTTATACACCATATTTACAACCATCTACCCTATGTTTACAGTTTCACCACATAATACAACCACTATTCAAAGCCGACAGAACAAGCTATTTTACGGTAAAATAAGGCCATCGATTACGCGCTTGAATCGCAATAATAAAACCGATTACTTAAAACGACGTTTTACGAATCAATTGTCCTACTTAACCAACCAATGGATTTACACTTATGAGCCAATTTTGGAGTCAACTTGTTCACACTTTAACCCCTTATGTTCCTGGTGAACAACCTAAGGTCGACAACTTAATTAAGCTTAACACCAATGAAAACCCCTACCCTCCGTCCCCTAAAGCGTTAGCTGCCATTCAAGAGCAGACTGGAGAAAAACTTAAGCTCTACCCTGATCCAAACTCAGAAGTCTTAAAGCAGAGTATTGCCGACTACTATCAGCTACAAGCGAATCAAATCTTTGTAGGTAATGGCTCTGATGAAGTCTTAGCGCATGCGTTTCAAGCTCTTCTGAAACAGGACAAACCTCTGTTATTTCCCGATATAACATACAGTTTTTACCCGGTTTACTGTGGTTTATACCAAGTTGAATATCAAACGATTCCTTTGACTGAAAACTTTGAAATTGACATCAATGACTACACGCTTGATAGTGGTGGAATAATTTTCCCTAATCCTAATGCACCAACAGGCCGTCTTTTGGCATTAGAAGCCATTGAAGTCCTTTTAAAACAGCATGCCTTTAAAGTCGTTATTGTCGATGAAGCTTATATTGATTTTGGTGGTCAAAGTGCCGTTTCCTTAATTGACCAATACCCGAATTTACTCGTGATTCAAACCTTATCAAAATCACGTTCTTTAGCAGGTATTCGAGTTGGCTTTGCCATGGGGCACCCTGATCTTATTGAAGCACTGGAGCGCGTTAAAAACAGTTTTAATTCGTATCCACTAGACCGTTTAGCTATCTATGGTGCCAAAGCCGCGTTTGAGGATGAAGATTACTTTCAAAAAAGCTGCCAGAAGATTATCAAAACTCGTGATCAACTCACTCACACATTACAAATACTCGGCTTTGAGGTTATTCCATCGTCTGCCAATTTTGTCTTTGCTTCTCACCCAGATTACCCTGCCGAACAATTAGCGCAAAAACTTCGTGAACAAGCGATTATTGTGCGCTATTTTAAACAAGCTAGAATTGATCAGCACCTTCGCATTACAATTGGTACCGATGCTGAAAATGATCAATTATGCCAAGCTTTAAAACAAATTCTTAACTAACCACATAACACTTTAGTGCCATCATTCAATGTGATATGGTTCCCAAAAAAGAAAAGCCCCTTAAATCATTTTAAGGGGCTTTATGAACTACCTACGCCTTTTAAACATCCCTTTTAAAAAAAGAGCGCGTCTAATAGTAAGGACTAACTACGGTATTCTGCGTTAATTTTGACATAATCATATGAAAAATCCGTTGTCCAAACCACCTCATTAACGGTGCCGCGATTCAGCTGAATGGTAATCGTAATTTCATTTTCATCCATAACCGCTTGCCCCGCCTCTTCCGTATAGCTGGCCGATCGCCCACCTTCTTCAACAATACACACCTCTCCTAAAAAGAGTTTAACCGCATCGATATCTAAATTAGCCACACCAGCACGGCCAACCGCCGCGAGAATGCGTCCCCAGTTAGGGTCAGAAGCAAACAGCGCTGTTTTAACCAATGGGGAAAGCGCAACAGCATGCGCTACTTTCAAACATTCTTCTTCATCTCGGCCACCTTCTACAGAAATGGTGACGAATTTAGTCGCACCTTCTCCATCTCTAATAATCATTTGCGCCAACTCCGTCATCACGGCATTGATGGCTAAGGCAAAATCCTGATAGGCTTGAGAGTCGGTAGAGTCAATCGTTGGCATATCCGCTTGCTGAGAAGCCGTCAAGGTACAGGCATCATTAGTCGAGGTATCACCATCAACGGTAATTCGATTAAAGGATAACTTAACCGCATCACTTAAACACTGCTGCAAACAAGATTGAGTTATTTTGGCATTGGTCGCTACAAATCCCAGCATGGTCGCCATATTGGGGTGAATCATCCCAGAGCCTTTAGAAAGACCTGAGATCATCACACTATACCCATTCACCAACACTTCACGACTAACAGCCTTTGGCACTAAATCCGTGGTCATAATGGCTTCACAGGCCTGTGGCCAACCAGTAATAGATAAATTGGCTAAGACTTCTGGGATCCCTTTCTGTAATTTCTCCATGGGTAAATTTTCGCCAATGACGCCCGTTGAAAATGGCAATACTTGGTTCGGTTCGCAGCCTAATTCGGCCGCTACCCAAGCACAAGTTTGCTTCGCATCCAACATACCTTGTTCACCCGTGCCCGCATTGGCATTACCACTATTAATCACCAATGCTCTAGGTGAACAAGCCGCTAAGTTTTGTTTCGCTAAAGTCACAGGCGCTGCACAAAAAGCGTTTTGAGTAAAGGTAGCCGCCGTTAAGCAACCCTCTGCTAACTCCATAACCACTAAATCAGGCTTGCCATTTTTTTTAATTTTAGCCGCACAAGCGCCTAGATAAACACCTGAAATAGGATGCATCGTTTGCATTAATTCATTCATTTTAAACCTCAAATAGAGGGAAACCTTTGTACGAGTAGATACACGAATAAAGGTATCACAGGATTAATTAAATCAAAAACCCACCATTAAAGGTGGGTTTTGATTCAGTACTAACTTGTCAATAAAAGTGGCTTTATTAACTCAATTTGCCACAACACTGCTTATATTTTTTACCCGATCCACAAGGACACGGATCATTACGACCCACCTTCGGCGCTTCTCTTCTAAAGGTGTCACCTGAACTTGACTCGTCTTCACCCTCTGAACTCTTTGGCATTTCATCATGAATGCCTGCCGCCGCAGGATGCGTTGCCTCTAAATTCTGGGTACGATTAGCCGCGTTCTGCTCATCAAAATCTTCAACATCTTGAGAACCTTCAATCTGCACAAGAGATAACACTTTTACGGTCTCAAACATCACTTCTTCTAAGAAGTTTTTAAACATGTCACTGGATTCTCGGCGATACTCTTGGAATGGATCTTTCTGAGCATAACCTCTTAAATGAATTCCTTTACGTAAGTAATCCATCTCAGATAAATGTTCACGCCATTGTTTATCAATGGTGCGCAACAACACTTCTTTTTCAAAATGATGACGAGTATGTGAATTAATCACCCCCATTTTGACTTTGTAAATTTCTTCTAACTCTAAGACCAATTTTTCAACTAAGGTCTCTTCGTACAAGTCTTTATCGGCATCAAGCCAAGCTTGAATATCAAATTCAGTTCCTAACTCCTCATGAACCGCACGTACTAAGCCTGGAATATCCCACTGTTCAGCTAAAGAACCTTGAGGAATATAAGTCGCCACCAACTGTTCAACCACTTGAGCACGTAAGTCATCTAAGACCTCTGTCACGTCTTCTGAGTCCATTAACTCATTACGCTGTTCATAAACCACTTTACGCTGCTCATTCGCAATATCGTCAAATTTCAGCAGGTTCGCACGCTCATCTTGGTGTAAACGCTCAACTTGTTTTTGAGCACGCTCAATCGATTTACTGACCATGGAGTGCTCAATCGCTTCGTCGGCCGTCATGCCCAATCGCTTCATCATTGACTTGACTTTATCTGAAGCAAAACGTCGCATTAAATCATCATCTAATGAGAGATAGAAACGCGTCACACCCGCATCCCCTTGACGACCAGAACGACCACGTAACTGGTTATCAATACGACGCGATTCATGACGTTCAGAACCAATGACCATCAAGCCACCATAACTTAGCACGGCATTATGTCTCTCTTGCCATGCTTTAGTCACGTCGGCGACTTTCTCTTCACTTGGGTTATCTAGTTGTGAAAGCTCCATTTCTAAGCTTCCGCCCAGAACGATATCCGTACCACGACCCGCCATATTGGTCGCAATCGTTACAGCACCGGGCTGTCCTGCATTGGCAATAATATGCGCTTCATTCTCATGATGCTTTGCATTTAACACACTGTGTTGAACGTTTGCCTGCTTTAATAATCGGGACAATAGTTCCGACATTTCAATCGAAGCGGTACCAACCAAAATAGGCTGTTTAGTTTGAGTCACTTCACTGATTTCTTTTACAATCGCCGCAAACTTTCCTTCAATGCCTAAGTAAACCAGATCAGGTAAATCGTTACGCTCTGGCGTTTTATTAGGCGGAATCACCACCACTTCTAAACCGTAAGTTGATAAAAACTCACCCGCTTCGGTATCGGCTGTACCCGTCATACCTGATAACTTTTGGTACTGTCTAAAATAGTTCTGGAAAGTGATCGATGCAAACGTCTGACTTTCTTGTTGAATCTTCACGCCTTCTTTGGCTTCTACAGCCTGATGAAGGCCTTCACTCCAACGACGGCCGGACATTTTGCGCCCTGTATACTCATCGATAATAACCACTTCATTGTCTTCAACGATGTAATCACGGTCTTTCTCGAATAATAAATTAGCGCGTAAAGCCGCGTTAATATGAATCATCAAACCAATATTGACTGCGTCATACAGGCTATCGCCTTCTTCAAGCAAACCTTGCTCAGCCAATAAACCTTCAACCTTTGCATGACCTTGATCGGTCAGATAAATCTGCTTAGATTTAGCGTCAATCGTAAAGTCACCCGACGATGTTTTCGCTTCTTTATCTTCTTCACCTTGTTCAAGATGTTGAATTAACGGATTTATTTTTAGATAAAGCTCAGCCTTATCTTCGGCAGGTCCCGAAATAATTAATGGCGTACGAGCTTCATCAATCAATATTGAATCCACTTCATCAATCACAGCAAACGCCTGACCTCGCATCACTTTTTCAGCTGAAAAAATGGCCATATTGTCACGTAAATAATCAAAACCAAATTCGTTATTGGTTCCGTAAGTAATGTCCATTGAATAGGCAAGCTGTTTCTCTTGTTGAGACTGACCACTCAAAATAACACCCGTTGATAAGCCGAGAAATTCAAACAGTTTACCCATCCATTCTGAATCACGTTTCGCCAGATAATCATTAACGGTAATAACATGCACGCCCTGACCCGTTAAGCCATTCAGATAAACAGGCAAGGTGGCAACCAAGGTTTTACCCTCACCGGTACGCATTTCAGAAATTCGGCCTTCGTGTAGCGCCATTCCACCAATCAACTGAACATCGTAGTGACGCATGCCAAAGACACGCTTACCCGCTTCTCTTACAACAGCGAAAGCTTCTGGCAGAATATCATCTAACGATCGACCTGATTCAAGTGCGGCCTTAAACTCAGGCGTTTTTTGTTGAAGTTGCTCGTCCGTCAACTCTGAAAAAGACGCTTCTAAGTCATTAATTGTTTGCACGGTCTTGCGATACTGTTTAAGCATGCGCTCGTTTCGGCTACCAAAGATTTTCTGAAAGATTTTTAAGGCCATTAAAGGTATTTCCGGTTAGTAATTTAAACAAACATTTAAACAAACATTTAAACAATAGACTCACTAAGAACTTACAAAAAGTAAGACTGCCTATATCCAATTCTCGCCGCTATAATCGTAATAATGCGGTAAAATGACGCAATATTCTATCACATCTATTGGTAACAAAATTATGAAACCTCTACTAAATCAGGCAAGTGGCGCACTCAATAATTTATTACAAGATGCGCAATTATATCAAGCCCTACTTGAGGTGGGGCAAGATGCCCTTCCAAACGACTTAAAACCCCATCTTATCGGGGTGAGTTTTGAGCATCAGCTTTTGATTTTACAACTGGATGAAGCTATTTGGGCGACACAATTACGCTTTTACGAACCAACCTTATTGGGCCTATTTCAGGAACACTTTCCGCACTTGGAACTCAACCGCGTTAAAGTAAAAGTGCTACCACAACCAAAAACGGCTCAAAAAGTCTGGCAAGTGGCTAGCTACCCTTCAGATGAAGATGCAAATGAAATGGATCAAATCAGCGCATCCGTCAAATCTAAAGGCCTTAAAGAAGCTCTTAAAAAACTCAGCCTTCGGGCAAAAAAAAACCCCTGTAAATAATTAGGGGCTTTTTAACTCATACGCAAACAAAACTAACATCATAGTAAGACTTTGCTACTACCATATCGAATAGGTTGCTCGCCATTACTAGCATAAGTCACCAATTCATAAGCATCTTTTTGAGATTGCAGCGCTCGCAACAATTGATTATTTAGTGCATGACCTGATTTGTGCGCGGTAAACTCACCCACAATTGGGTGGCCTAGCATATACAAATCACCTACAGCATCTAATATTTTATGGCGAACGAACTCATCCTTGTCTCGCAAGCCTTCAATATTCATAACACCTTCGTCATCCAGTCCAATGGCATTTTTTAAGCTCGCACCCAAACCTAAATTTTTCGCTCTAAGCATTTCCATATCTTTCATAAAACCAAACGTACGAGCACGACTGACTTCTTTAAAATAAGACGTGGACGAAAACTCTAAAGTCATCTTCTCTGCTGTTGCTTGAAAAGCAGGGTGTTCAAAATCAATTGAAAAATTTAAACGATAGCCTTCATAGGGTTTAAACTCAGCAAAACCACCCTTATCATTCTCAACTCTAAGTGGCTTTAAAATACGTACAAAGGTCTTAAACGCATCTTGAATTTGAATACCTGCGGACTGCAGTAAAAATATAAAATGCGATGAACTTCCATCCATAATAGGCACTTCATCCGAAGTGATATCAATGTAAAGATTATCAATGCCAATACCCGCAATCGCCGACATTAAATGTTCAATCGTGGCAATTTTAATCTTTTTGCCAAATTGCTCTTGAACAATGGTCGTGCACAGCATTGTTTCACCGACGATATCTGGTGAGACTTTAAATTCAACGACAGGATCACAGTCTATTCTACGAAAAACAATTCCCGCATTAATAGGGGCAGGCCTTAGGGTCATAACAGATTCATGCCCTGTATGAAGCCCTATGCCCTTTGCTTTGATTGGATTGGCAACGGTTCTTTGATTCAATGGAAACTCATCTATGTTTATTTAACTCAATACAAAAAGAGTTAATCGCTTATATTTTAAAGCTCATTATTTTAACATAACTTTAACCGCCGCTACTCATAGGACGTTAAAGAAAACTTAACAACTTGCCCTTTAGCTTCGAAATAACTAGCGAAACTACCAAGATTAATAGGTAAATAGTACAGGTTGGATAAAATTAAAAACTGGTTTTAAACCAACTTTTCATTCTTTCAAACAAATGCCCGATATCTACGGAGGCTTGTTTTTCAGAGACTTCTATCGCCGCATCACCTAAATGCTCTTTGGCATACATTAACAAACCAACGGTCGTCGCAAATGAAGGGCTGCTCACTTCATCCTGCAAGCCTTTTACACCTTGAGGCAAGCCAAGTCTAACAGGCATATGAAAAACCTCTTCAGCTAGTTCAACGGCACCTTCAACCTGAGAGCTTCCCCCTGTTAACACCACTCCAGCTGCCAACATATCTTCAAAACCAGCACTGCGTAATTCAGCTTGAATCAGTTGAAATAACTCTTCATATCTTGGTTCAATCACTTCTACTAGAGTACGTCTTGAAAGACAACGTGCAGGACGGTCGCCCACACTGGGCACTTCAATCTCTTCATCCTTATCAATTAGCTTCGGCAGAGCGCAGGCATACTGTTTTTTAATCGCTTCCGCGGCTTGAGTAGGTGTTCGTAAAGCCACAGCAATATCATTAGTGACTTGATCTCCAGCAACCGAAATAACCGCCGTATGACTAATGGAACCATTATGGAAAACGGCAATATCGGTGGTACCTCCCCCAATATCCACTAAACACACACCCAGCTCTTTTTCATCTTCCGATAAAACCGATTCACTTGAGGCTAACTGTTCAAGGATAATATCAGCCACGCCCAAGCCACAACGCTCAACACACTTGGTAATATTTTGTGCAGCACTGACTGAACCTGTCACCATATGCACTTTGGCCTCAAGGCGAACTCCCGACATACCGATAGGCTCTCGAATACCACCTTGGTTATCGATAATATACTCTTGCGACAAGATGTGTAGAATTCGCTCATCCCCTGGAATCGCAATGGTTTGTGCTGCATCCATCACGCGCTCTATATCGTCAGGTTGCACATCTTGGTTTCGAATCGCCACCATTCCATTCGAGTTAAAGCTTTTAATATGGCTTCCAGCGATGCCAACATAAACAGAATTGGCCGTAAATCCAGACATTCTTTCCGCTTCATCAATGGCGTGTTGAATCGATTCAACGGTGGCATCGATATTAACAACAACCCCTTTTTTCAAGCCTCTGGAAGGATGGGTGCCCATCCCAACTACTTCAATTTCGCCATCCGATTTTATTTTTCCGACAATCGCAGCAATCTTTGAGGTTCCAATATCTAACCCCACCACCATATTTGAAGCTTGTTGTTTACGCGCCATGCTCTGTTTTACCTTTTCCTTAAATCAACGCTACCCACTAGGAGTTTCTATTAGGGATTTCTATTTACTTTATCGAGGACTCAATGATTCCGACTTCCCTACAATAAAACCGTTACTATAGCGCAAATCATAAATCTGTGGTGACTTTCTCAACCCCTTTGAAAGCTTAGAATAAGCCGCTACAAACTTCGCTAATTTATGACCACTCTCTTCGGATTCTAAAACAATTTCTGAACCATCCAACAATTCAATTCTCCATACCCCGTCTAACTGACGTTTAAGGGCTGAAACCGTAAAATCTATTTGAGTGAGTTTTTCCTGAAAGACCGACAATGCAACTAATATATCAGCCGAATCTGACAATTCACCGTCTAATATCACTAAATTGTGAAATTCATACTGTTCTTTAGGATAAAACACTCCGCCTTCTTGATTCACTAAACCTGAGTCTCCCCATCTTGCCACAGGTTTTTGCTCTTCAATTGAGACATAGAGCTGATCAGGCCAATTTCGCCTTACTTGCGCCTTACTTGCCCAATCCAAACGAGTCAACTCCGATTGAATGATGTCTAACTCAACCTCCCAAAAAGACAAGCCTAAATACCGACTCATAATGACATCAACTTCGGTCGGTTTTATATAGTTAAGAGGGGTGGTCATATTGTATTGCTGTATAGGTTTAAAAAGCGGCGAATCCTTTTGGGTCAGCAACCAAGCCAGAACCCCAAGCCAACAAAAAGTGACCACCAAT
>Ga0316204_10000821_pt1 | contig 100390 bp, 92 predicted proteins | sample 6monrhotite_MG_2_FD_205661 | JGI IMG/M metagenome (GOLD analysis project Ga0316204, IMG submission 205661) | Microbial mat bacterial communities from mineral coupon in-situ incubated in ocean water Damariscotta River, Maine, United States -... | ecosystem: Environmental > Aquatic > Marine >... | reverse complement strand
CGGATCGAGCCCCATGGCTATCTATCCGGTGTCCTGACCGCCATCGCAGGCGGGCACAAACAGACCGACATCAACGAACTGCTGCCATGGAATTACGCCAAGCACGTGTGAACAGTGCACCGCTTACCCATCATCGATGCCTTCGCGCTTTGGCTCGCCCAAGGTCGTGCCCGGGTCTCAAGCAAATCACCGACCGGAGAAGCCCTGAAATACATCGCCAAATACTGGGCCGGGCTGATCCTCTTCCTCGAAGATGGCCGCATTGAACTGGATTCCAACGCTGTCGAGCGCACCATCCGCCCCATCGCCCTGAACCGCAAAAATGCACTCTTCGCAGGTCATGACACTGGCGCGCAAAACTGGGCCATCATCGCGTCCCTGATCGAGACCTGCAAACTCAACGGGATCGAGCCTCACGGCTATCTATGCGGCGTCCTAAACGCCATTGCTGGCGGGCACAAACAAACGAACATCAACGAGCTATTGCCTTGGAACTACATCAAACCCTTGTGAACGGCGCACCGCTTACTGCAAAGTGCCAGTGATCATGAGTGCTGTTGTCAGACCATCGTCGCGGATCATGTCGCACTCAGGTGATGCGACGAAAAAAACGCGATCTTTTCTTCCAGCGAAGAACCCGTGTTTTTTGATGGCTGTGTCGTTTCGAGGCGCCAGTATATCACCGAAGATCATTGGCCAAACAGCACCCGTCGCGTGGTTGCGGCGTTTGGGGTTGACGAAAATCGTTCGGTCCAGAAGTCGAAACGCATCACGGTCAGTGGCAATCGTCAGAGGTGGAGGGTCGTCACCAATTTTGTCGAGCTGCGATGCGGCGCGAATAACATCCGCGTTCGATTCAATTTCGTGTTGAAGGATACGGTCAAACACATCAAGCATGTAGCTAGAGGTGCTTAACCCCTCCAAGCTGAGAAGAAGGCTTTTTGTGTGTTGGAGGTCATCGATATCTATTCGACGAAGGTCGGCAGCAGCTAGGTCAACCGCATCTTTTGCCTTTGATTGCCAGGTATCCAAAAAAGCGGCCAGCGCATGGCTATCCTTCCTGTGCGTCGCCAAAGTAACGATAAGACCACCCATCCGACCCGGTTTGGATAGGTCGTTTTTCTTGATGTAACGAAACCCGGAGGCGTGCAACCCAACCTCTCTCCGGAACGTCTTTGACCTTTCTGCTACCGTGCCAACCTGTGACATCAAGACGACCGACGGTGGTGGTCCCACGCGTTGTGCCATCGCTTCTTTAAGGCTGTTAACGGTCAGGTCGAATTCCGGCTGTCCTTGTTCTGTCCCGAGGTAGAGATCCACTACGATCAGATCAGCTTCACTGGCTGCAGCGACGAAGTCCCGTCCAAGGGTTTCATAGGGAATACCCAACTCTTCCAGTGCGCGTTCTGCAGCGCGAAGGAAGTCGCTATTTTCTTGAGATTTTTGCTCATATGCCTCAAATATTGGTTTGACTATTGCGCCAAGCGGCTCCCGAGAGGCCCAGAGTGCATCAATGAACACTTGGTTGTTTTTTAACTCTTCGCGGTTGTCCGGATCAAATTCCGCATAGACACCCTGCAATGCGTCCAACGTGTCTCCAACGGCGTCGTCGAAAAGTGTATCCCAAGGCGCAACGTTAATGAGTTCATCAACCTTAGGCGCGAGATCGTAGCCATCATCAACGATAATTGCGTTTCGGATCCCCGATTCCTGGATCAGCTCAGCGTCAGTCACTTTCCACCCCGACAACTTGATAATCGAATGTCGTAAATCGACCTTCTGCATTTATAACGTCGGCGTCTAGCACGAGAGTCCCGCCGTTGTGCTCCGCAGCCTCTTTCGCAATGTAAAGACCGAGACCGCGGCGGCGGCTTCGGTCTTTCATCGAGAAAAACAAATCAAAAATACGGTCGCGGTACTCAGCTGAGATTCCGGGGCCATTGTCCGTAAAGCGAACGCGAGGTGGATTGCTTTCAATCACTACAGTTAGACGCGGTTTGAACTTAATCTTGCGCTGCTCTTCAATATCCAACCAATAAACAGAGTTGGATATCAGATTCTCAAGAACTTGTACGACCATGCCCTTGACTGCATTTATCTCGACCGGGCGTTCGGGGTAAGCGATCTGAATCTCAATGCCGTGCCTTTCGAACTGAGCTTCGTGGGCCTCAAGAATTTCGCGGACCAAGTCGTCTAGGTTGAAGCGCTCTTTACGCTGGCGACCGGTAACACTCAAAGGATCCAAGATACGCAATCGTTTGCTGATGCTCTTCATCGAGGCCCTTAATCCTTCTAAACGCCGTCGAACTTCATCGGGGACCGACTTTCGTTTCAGAGAATTGAGAGTGTCGAGCGCATCTTCCGCTGATCTGGTCAACTCATGGGCCACCACTTCCACCATCAGACCCACACCAGCCATCGCTAGCATCTGATCGGCGTCCTTCTCCATCTCAACAATGCGTTCGCGGGCCTCGGCCGCGTAGCGCGCAAACTCTTCGCGCATCAGTTCAAGTTCTTGAACAACATCGCGATGATCGGGCGGAACGACGTTTCTGATCGTTTGAATTGCCGTTTTCATGCGCTTCTCGAGATCAACCGTGCGGGTTTCGTCCTTAATTGCTGGCTCTTTGATCTTCTTTTTTTGCTCACGAGTGACCCGGTTCATCTCATCACGAAGGCGTTCGACCGTAAACTGCACGGTCTCTTTCAAGATTGCCTCTTCCGGCGTCTGCCGAAGGCCCTCTCTATTGGTCTGGTCAACGAGAGCAGGGTTGGTGATCCGTCCAATCTCAACCTGGCCAACAAGCTGTAGGCGGTTGAGAGCATAGCCTTTCGACCTAAGCGCCAACTTGTCCAAATCGAGCCAGTCATCAGCTTCGTCGCCGTACGGGTAAACACGGAAGCCATCGCGGTAAAGCCGCACCCCCATCCACTGGTTTAGGAGGTTTACCAGCGCTTGGTATTCACCTGTTGATCGGCCTTTGCGTTGTATCGTTCTGTTGAACCAATACAGCTCGAACTCGAATGGACCGATGCTTTCCATCGAGGCATAGTCAATATCACGCTTATTCATCTTGATGCGCTTGGCTTTGGGCCCGACTAAAGCCGCTGCCAAATCATCGCTGCTTAAACGTTCTATGTTCGTTTCTTTTGCGTGATCGAAACCCAAATTATTTATTTCTATCCGCAACTCCAGTTCTGGACCGCGGTCAGTCACTTCATACTTACCATGTATGCGTGCATTGGCATTGGAAAGGAAACTCTTTTCCAATCGGCGTATGTTGATACGCTTCTTGTTCCAAAACACCGCGATCCTTTGACCTTTGATCTTTCCAATTGGATTCACGAGAAGCGAAAAGTCGTCTATGGCCAATCGCTCAACACGCTTCTCAGTCCAGTCGGCGTTAAGCTTGCGGATCTCAATCGTGGTGCCGCTGTAATCAGGATCCGGTTTGCGATCACCTTTTTCCGGCTCAATAACAATATCTTCGATCATCTTATCGATTGCATCAAAGTCTGACCACGGGATGGTTATATGATTAAATGTCTTGTCGGCCGCTTTAGCAGTACTGACCTTGAGATGGTCGCCGAGACGCATGGCGGACAACCGGCCAATGCCTTTCTCACCGAGATAGGGTGTATGAGATTTCCCGCTGTTAATGGCCGCCTCAACGTCGACTTTTCTGGATGCTGTCCCGATTGTTAAGAACACGGTTTTCAGATCGTTCAAGGACATGCCAGATCCAGTGTCCGAAATCGTGATTGAGTTTTGATCATCGATCGTATCGAGCGCAGCAAGGAGGTCTGCCAAGCTTTTACAGGACTCGACCGTATCCACCGCTTCTTCAATGAGGTCTTCCGCTTCAGAAAAAAGCTTGCTGGTCAACCGCTCTTTGAGATCTTCGAGATCAAGAACATTTGTTCCATCTTCGTCGACCGGATTCTTCTCACAATCCAATGCCTGAAGAATAAGGGATTTGGTCTCCTCATAGTCTCTTCGACCCAAGACAACGTTGAATGAAATCGTTGCACCTGACTTTGAGCCAGCATCGATCGCGTTCTTTATTAGTTCATAAAACGCTATAGCGTCAGAACTAATAAGCTCGGAACCCAGCTCGAGTACTGTGCGTGCAGTGACTTTAAACATGATATGACCTTAAGTCGAAATTCTTTATAATGTATACAATTACTTATGGCATGTGAGACAGGCCTTGGCGGCCCCACCGTAAACATCATCTAAATCCAGTTGCGAATTTGGTCGCAACGGATTGGTCTGCATTCGTGTTCGTGTTCGCGCCAATCGCTTTTCATGCTCCAGCCTGATTTGTTGTTGCCGTTCCGGCTGTTCAAGTTCAGTGAGAGACTCACCTTGGCTCCAGGTAAAGGGAGATCCGTGTTCAAGGGCGGTTTTTTCATAGAGTTTTGCTTCCTCGAAAGCTTCCGGATGCTCGGCTTTCAAGCGAACCCATTCAATCTTTTGCTGAAAGAAACAGAATGTGCAGCCACTGCGACTGCGCCAACTATAGTAGTCTGGAAGCCCAAGGCCTGACCCTTCAAGGATCTCTATGACGCCTGGCTTGTCGATACTCGCATCCTTAAAGGGAAGGCGAACCAGTAGCTTTTCCTTTTTGGATTGATAGCCTTCGCGGTACTCTTCGTCACTGCGGATTGCAACGTACGAGATGACCGTATCGCCGGCTTCCAAGAACTCGCGCACCCATTTCTCAAAGGGTCGCAGTTTGAGCTGGCGTGTACACCATCGGGACTGGGCAGATGGCAAGTAGCTTTTGTAGCTTTTGAGCCAGAAATCGAAGTCGCGATCCGGGTTAAGGCGCTGAATCGGTTTGCCGAGATACCCTTCAAGTCGCGTTAGATATTCGTAAACCTCTGGTAGCTCCTTGCCCGTATCAGTGAAGAAGTATTCAATGTCGATCTCTGGATGCCGCTGTCGCATGAATATCGCCAAAGCCGCGCTGTCGCGTCCGCCGGACAACCCCAATACGTGGCGCGTCATGCTCATGCGCGTTCTCCAACCCGCCGATCGTCACTCGCATTGAGATATTTCGAGGTAACCTCAATTAGGGCTGCGAGTATGATCTCGCGACTATGTTGGTCGGCTTCACTCAATGCGCGATCAAGACTCCCAGCTAGGGTTTCGACATCGTTCCAGTCCATATCGGCGATCTGGATCTCGCGGAAAAGTGAGTGCGGCATATTTTCCTTGCCGACGACTACGGCCATGGCGTGACGACCATCTTTGCGGCCTTTCACGCGCGCCATTGTTTCGGTCTTGAGAAATTCCGTCGCAAGCTCCGCTAACCCCACCGCGGCGCGTTCTCTGTCACCATCAGTCCAGTCTCGCGGAAGCTTATTGACGGCGACACCTGCCAACCCTTCCATGTCCTCGCGGGTGCCGTGAAACTGAGTCAGTCTTCCAACGAAGGCCTCAAGACGCAAATCTCCGCTAATATGGCGAATGTTGTCTGCGCGATCCCGAAGCGCCTTCAAGGCCTTCTCTGTTTGGCTCCGGACATCGAGCTCCCGCAACATCAAGGCTTTCAGATCATCGAGGACCTTGGGGTAGGCCGCACGCATTTCTGCAAGAGCATCTCGGAGCAGGACTGCCGTTGCCCCTGCGTCAAAATCCCCCACAGTTCCCGGCTTCGCGAGACGAGGGAGGTCATCAAACAGAAGTTTGTTTGGATCGCTTGCCCGCTTGAGAACCTCTCTGACTTGCAATGTTTGAGGCGACAACGCCTGGGTTCGTGAAGTCCAAGGGACGAGGTCGTCGAATTCACCAATGATCTTCCGTGCAACGAGAAGCGGTTCAACTTTTCCTTTGACCTTTAAAAGAGCGCCCAGTGTTTGGAGCGTTTCTCCAACGAAACCTTCCATCTCGACACGTCTTAATTGAATGTCTCTTGGATCCCGGGCGAGGAACTCGACGCAGAGCTCGTTGAATGTGGCTTGAAAGACCCCTTCGCCATAGACGGCAACGCGATCCCTGCGAGAGAGAATGAAGGCTGACAAGAACACCGGCCCGAGGCCGGCTTTCAAGCCAATTGGCGCTTGCCCCCAAAGATCAATGATCTCATTTGCGTTGACGGTACCTTGACGCGATTTCAGCAGTTCGTCCGCAGCGTGCCACAGCGGAAACAACGTGTTGTCCTTTGATGGCGCTTTGTAGGTCGACGCGTCGTGGATTCCGGTTTCCTTCAATAAGGAAATGTAAAGTCCGCGCTCAGCCGGATAGTTCTTGCCTTCGAAGCCCAGATCTTGGTCGCTCCCACGCAAGGCCATGCGTTTCATCAATTTGGTACGGGCACTGACAGCATTTGAAGACGGGTCAGAACAATTCAGCAGTTCGTTTCTGATGAGCGGGCTTTTCCCGTAGAGATCGTCTGCCAATGCAGACAATTCTTCGTTCAACCGACGTTTGCTGAGCCTCTGTCCGTCTTGACCGCCCAAGTGCCACTGACCCTCATCGATAAAGCTATGAAGAATAATCTCAATCTCTTGGCGAACTTCCGTAGCGCGTGCATCAATCTCTCTACGGGCAACCGGGTCACCCTGAAGCTCAGGAAATTGCTGCTCCAAGGCATCTAACCCTGCGAGTTCGCGAGCGTAGTCCAAGAGTTTTGCAGCGTCCGGGTGGTGACCAACAACCATTGGAAACTTGTCGTGGGCGTTTGAGGCCGCAGCAGAGGCCGTTCGAATAGTCTTTTGGCTTTCACCTTTCAGAGGAAGTGCGAACACAATGCGCCCGATGATGTCCCGAATTTTCTTCGGAGGTTCAAACGCGCTAAGCTCCGAGACCGGGTCGATCGCCATCTCGAACCAACGCATTGCGCCGGTTGTATCGTGGTGTCGCTTCGCGAGCATTGGCTGAAGGTCGGCAAGCACGCGGACAAGGTTAAGATCGACATCCTTTGGTTCAGACAGAGTTTCCGCCAGACGCGCATCGACGTCAAAATCAGACCCAGCATAAAGGACGAAGACGCCGGAATGTTTGCGAAAGACGATCTCTGATTGTTCCTCAAGACGTGCAAGCGCTGTCTTGACGTCTGCGCGATCTGCTTCATTGAGCGACAGTGCGATTGTCTCGATATTTGCAGATAGCCCTGAACGCTCTTTTAGCAGCTCGAAAATTGAAATGGTCTTCAAAACAGATTGCTCAAGATCACCTGCCCCTCGCGCAATGCATCGCTCAAGAATATCATGGGCCAACGCCCAACGGCGACCATCTGGAGAAGATAAAATTGCGGCTTCGAAGTTCGCCTGCAGGTAGTTCCACAAAAGGTGTGGGGGGTAGTAGCCGTCGACGGCCTCCCGTGAAATTACATCTTGGAGACCAAAGGGCTCCGCTGAATTCAAGAACGAGAAAACACTGCGTTGATTTTGGCCAAAACGTCGCCGAGAAAGTGGTCCAATCAAACATGCTGTAAATGGATGAAGCGGGGCCGTTCTTGCAAGCTTCCCGCTCATACGCTTGGCTTCAGTTTTCTTACGGGTTGGCCGTAGCTGTGCGACACAGTCTCCTGCAAGCGGGATCGCGCGGCGCACGGCGCGCTCATGCCCCAACGCCTCACCGATAAGCTCTACGGTTTCCTCGAGCGATACCGAAATCGAGATATCAACAAATCGACCTTGTATCTTTGCCCAAGAGTCGCGTGCCTTTCGGCCCAGACGCTCTGCATATTCTTCAAAAGCCTGGTGCAGAACGCCGATAAAGATGAGCCTGCCTTGGCTGCGGGATGCAAGTTCTGCGATATCCTGTAGGAGGTGAAGATCACCGTCACCGTCAGCCGCTGCTTCCAAGCCACGTCCGAGTTCGTCCATGATCAGCAATAGGCCGCGATCCTTGGTCCGACTTTCGATTTCCTTGAGGATCGCAGAACCGCTGGCCGAGGCCGGTAAGCTCAATAGCTCGGTCAACTGTGCTGATATCGAACGGCGCTCAGTCACGAGCGGCAAAACACTCCATCGCGATGGAAAGTAGGGCAGGGCGACCTTCAGCGCAGCGACAACGTCATCGCCAAAGTGCGAAGCGGCTTGTTCTCGCAGCGGCTTCGGCGCGCCAAATAGGCAAGCGAGGGCCACAGCTAGGCTTGACTTTCCGCCGCCGTACGGACCGGTCCAGGTGAAAGCGCCTTGCTCCGTGTCCGCAACATGAGATGCCATGAACTTGACAGCTGCCCGAAACGACGCTGGGCAATGGAACCCGTCTATGGCTGTAGCTGAGGCAAAATCTGTGTCGAGACGTACAGAGCGGCGAAATCGAGGAGTGATTGAATATTGCTCACTCATGCCGCAACCTCCTGTAGACTGCTTTGAAGAAACTCTTTCAAACGACGGCGCTCCGTCTTCAATTTGCGAGTCTTGTGCCGAATAATCTGGCGTAGCCCAGCGGTCTCCGACCATGTCATCGATCCGTTGGACACCGCTTCAAGCCGCTCTAATCGACCGACGAGGTCATCTTCATCAAGCAAAAACGCACGACCGGGAGACCCCTGTGCATAGGCGACATTTTCGAATGACATTGTTGATTGATCCGGTGCAAATCCGTCCCAGAAAGCATTGAGACAATAGAGGAAAACGGCATCTGACAGGTTGGGTTTGCGTCCACGCGCCAATCGCGATCGCGATTTGTCCATGGGTTGGATCAACCCGAGTTCAGCGAGGATAGAATCGCCTGCCTCACTTGATCCGCGACCACCAATGTAGCTCCGCAGTAGACACTGAAGGTCGCGATCCACGGTCGTGGATGCTACCCGTGTCCATCCACGTTCATCTGCGAGCTTCAAAAGGTGGTCTTCGATGTCTTTTCGGGTGAAGCTGCCGCCACGATATTCGTTGAAGAGCCAATAGGCAGAGGTCAGGCGCGGACGCGCAACAATATGCCAATGCAGTAGCCAAAGCGAAGCATCCTCTTCGAGATAAGGATCAGTCCCGCCCTTCCCGAATAGCATGTCACCGAGCCACGCAGGCTTGAGTCCGTCGGTCGTTTCTTCAAGAATACCCGCGGCTGTTGCCCAATACCTTATGGCGCCAACCATGTTGCGGCCGACCCCAAAGCGCGCAATGGAGTCCGGATCTCTAAAAACATGCACTGCGTCTTTTGCGGAAGATGTTTCAGCTGCCGCGTGGTAGGCTTTCTGTAGCCACCCATATCTCAGCGGAAAAGTCTCGTGTCCCGAGAAGGTCGGCCGATAACCATCAGATTTGAGAATTTGCATGTCCACTTGACCTCCTGGGGATATCATCCAGTATGCAAAACAGTTATACACGTTCTGGATCAAGCGTCCAGTATAGAGGGTGATATGCAGGTTGGAGAAACCATCTATCTTGACTATCAAGCCACAACGCCCTTAGATGCGCGCGTTTTAGGCGTAATGCATGAGGCTGCGGAGGCGCTTTTTGCTAATCCTCACGCAGCAGACCATGCCCTAGGATGGCGCGCCGCTGCAGCTATAGCACATGCTGCCGATCAGGTCGGAAACTTGTATGGATTGCAAGGGGATGACGTGATTTTCACCTCTGGCGCGAGCGAGGCAAACGCGATGGTGTTTCGCGCAGCAAAGATGTTGTCGGATCAAACTGGTCAAGCTGGGGCTCAGGTTGGAGCCGCAGATCATAGTTCGGTCCTGAATGAGGCCAAATCCAGCGGTTTGATTACCGGTCTTATATCGTTGGATGGCCGCGGGGCGCCCGATCCTAGACGTCTTGAAAATTCATTAACAGAGAAAACGGCGATCGTTTCGATCGTCGGAGTGAACAACGAGAACGGCGCGATCGCGGACCTAAAGGCGATTTCGGACGTCTGTGCGCAAAGCGGAACCGTTCTTCACGTCGATTTGTCGCAATCCGCACTCGCAGTAGATATTGATCTTCTTGAACTTGGCATCAGTTTTGCGACGGTTTCAGCCCATAAGCTATATGGACCGAAAGGAGTGGGAGCTTTATTGGTTGGTCCTGGCATGGCTGATCATGTCATGCCCCTCATTGTTGGCGCCGGTCAACAAGAGGGACGCCGCGGTGGCACGATGCCGACGGAACTCATCTGTGGCTTTGGGGAGGCCTGCCGACTTGTCGATGAAACAAAAGAGTCGGAACGCGTTCGTGTGGCCACGATACGAAATAGGTTTGTCGAATTGCTCGAGCGAAGTAATCTGGCAACGTTGGTCGGTGGTGTTGAGTATCGACATCCTGGCAATGCCTTGATGCGATTTCCTGGATGCGAAGCATCGGACCTACTTGCCCGCGTCCAACCAAAGATTGCGGCTTCGACACAATCTGCTTGTTCGTCGGGCTCAATTGAGCCGTCCCATGTGTTGCTGGCCATGGGATACGATGCTGACATTGCATCTGAATGTGTCCGCTTCAGTTTCGGACGTTTTTCAACTGATGATCAAGTTGTCACCGCAGTTGAAATCCTAGAGCAAGCGGTCAGGGAAGCTTCCGTGGCAGTGTTTGAATAGTTTGAGAGATCAAGTGTTCGTTCAAGAGGTTTCGCATCGTTAACATATCAAAAACCATCACTTGACCAAGCCTGAATATAACTGGTCAGCAATTCTAATTCTACCATTCATTGGTGGATGGACATCGTGGGTGTGGGGTGAATGGCTGTAACGGAAGTAACGTGTAGATCTGGTGCAATTGCATAGAGTAAGAGCTTTTTACTAGATCTCGTCAGTAGTAGCCTCTCCCGCTTGATAAAACCCTGTCTTGGATTGATGGCATGGGCCTGGGTTCGCGAATTTACTCTGCAAACACCTGCCGATGTGCTGCCAGCTTCATCCAGTCCCGCCCACCAAAGGCGACAAGGGCAAGATAGATGGTTTCAGTTTCAATAACTGGCTTGAACACAATGGTCAGGCGATGCCCGGCACCTCCGTGACGTACCAGCCAGCCGTCGAGTTTCCCATCAAGTCGAACACCGGAGGTCGGGTTTTCCACGATTGCTTCCAGCAGAGCGTCAATTTCGTCCAAGCGGCGGAGGGCTGCTGCCGTGTCACCTTCAGTGACCTCGACGATGTGATCAACGATGCCGATGAGGTCCCGTTCAAAAAACGGATGGCGGATAAAGTTCATCAGGTTTTGCGGGCCATTGCAGCGAGGTGTGCCCGTGCGCCTGCTGTGACATTGGATGCTTTTCCAACAGGTTCCCATTGATCCAGCGGCAGCGACAGGCGCCGTTCCAGCTCTGCTTCAAGCACCGTCTGTTCACGTTCGCGTTCTGCTTTGGCCTTCGCCAATTCCCCCGAAACCGCCGCGCTCACATTGGGGTATTCCCCAGCCTCAACCAGTTCCCTGGCAAAGGCATAGGCGGTATCGGTGAAGCTGACGGATTGTTTCTGAACGCTCATGTCGATTGCAGTTTCTCTTGGTGCTCCAGTAGACTACCGCGTAGATGGGCATTTGGCAATGTCCATCAACCGCGCCTAAACCCTCTCTGAACCTTAGGTTTGACATTCGTTTATTTCAGCACCTAGGGTTCGGAAAAAGACGATTTCATAAACCGTCAGAATGAGTTGAGCCGGAACGGCAGGTGATCACAGAAGTTAGGTGAGGCATCAAAGCCATCCGGCCTCCCCTGCTCGGCTTCGCGTGTCGCAGGGGAGAACAGGCCGTTGGCCTGTCGCGCATTCGGCCATGCGGCCTCACCGCGGCGTGGCACCTGGCATCCCGGTTTGCCCGCCTCGCGAGCACGTCGCTCCCCGGCCGCTCCGCCGGATTGCGCTCTGGTCTGTTTTGCGGGGCAAAACGATCCCGCCGCTGCATCCGTCTCCCGCGTCCGGTCACGCCGTTTGCCTGCTCGTGTCGGGCAAACCTACCGTCACATCACACACACATGATCGTGGAAGCATATCCTCCGGATGGCCCCCAAATCAGCCCGCGTCAAGGATCGCAAAACTTTTCGGCGAGGGTGGCGCGGGCGGAAAGCGCGGTCCCGCGCGTGAGGGCGTGCATGTGGTTTGCGCCCGCGCCCGGAAAACTTTTGCGCCCGGCAAGCCGGCGGCTGCGCCGTCCCTGACCCGGACAGATTCGGAAACCAGACATTCGGCCATGCCACCACACTCACGTGGTGCGCCAAACATCCGAACATCTGGAGATAGAAAAATGGCTTACGATCAAGCGAACACATATGAGACCATCGAACTCTTCGGCCTGACCGAAAAAGACGCCGAGCTGCCCATGCCCGACGATCATATCCTGAAGGACAGCATCACCCGCGAGACTTTCGAGACCCTGCTCGGTCAGCTGCGCGGGACCGGGCTCGAAGCTGAGATTGAACCGCTGGCGCACGGGCTGGCCACGATCCTGCAGCGCCGTAAGGTGGTTCTGGGCAAGGAACTCGACCGCACGGCCGACAAGATCGGCGCGCTGGCAAAATGTCACGACGGATCGGAGATCGCGGAAACCGCGCTCGAAGAGGCGCAGGCTCGCTTCCTGCACCTGCGGGAGATCGTCGGCGCCGTTGAGACGATGAGCGAGGCGGCGGCGGAATGCTACGAGGTCGAAACCGGTCACGCCTTCATCCCGGCATCGGGGTCGCGTGCCAGCATCCGGGCGCAAGAGACGGGGGCGGTTTTCGAGGCCCGGCAGCTGCTGGAACAGCATGATCGTGAGACCGCCGCCAGATCGAAGGTCGAGGGCGTTCCGCTGATCGTCTCCGGCGCAACGGACTGGACGGGTATCGATGTCATCTTCAACACGCTCGACAAGGTTCGGGACCGCATCAAGCAGAACCGCAATCAGGACATTTTCATCTGTCACAAGGGCGGCAAGCACGGGGCCGAAATGATCGCAGCCCGGTGGGCACGGGCGCGGGGCGTCGCCCAGGCACGTTTCGATCCGCGCTGGTCCGCGCATGGGCGGGCGGCCCCCTTCAAATGCAACGATGAGATGCTGGACGACAAGTTCGCTGCAACCGGTGTTGTCCTCTTCGGAGGCAATGGGGTCGCGCTGAACCTCGGACAGAAGGCCGAGGCACAGGGTCTGACCGTCATGCGGGTTGCCGATCCGGCGAAGAAAGATGCGAGCGCGTGAATGAAAGAGGGTCGCCTTCGGGCGGCCCTTTCTTCGCTTTCAACGGGTGCGCGCATTGCCGGGCGCGTCACGATGTTCTTTAGCGGTCGGTACAAACGGTCTTGGGGCGTGAATGCAGCAGTTCTGGTTTCGGAAGAGGCTGACTGGTAACCAGAAGCATTCTCAGCCTATTGTGGCCGCGTTGTAGAAGATATTTGTCTCGCAGCTAAACACCCGCACAGGTTTTTTATCAATGCCCTTTTCCCCGGACCGGACCAAAGAGATTCAGGCGCGCATTGAAGCGCGTTTGCGGTCTGGTCAAGCGAATGATTGGGAGATGTCGTTTCTCACAAACATGGCGGAGCGTTTTAGGAAGTATGGGACGGAGACACGGCTCAGCAAGGCCCAATATGCCAGCCTGCACAAAGTCCTGAAACTGGAGCGGCAGAACTCGACGCGGACAAGCACGGTGCCCGACGACAGCACTTCTAAACCCACCCCAAAGCGCCGCCCTCAATCTTATCAGGCCCGACCCCGTCCGATATCCATGACTCGCGCGATCACCGCGCCTCGGCGTGCGGTGCGCAAGGTTCAACGTCAGATCATGGTGCCTCTGGTGATCGTGGTTGCGTTCTTCGCGGCGGTTGGATCCTTGTTTGAACCGTCAGATTCTCGATCCACTCTGCTCAGCCCGTCACCGGCATCACAGACACCGACTGGCGCCTATGTTTATGTGACGGGAACGCGCGTCAACCAGCGCACCGGGCCGTCGACCTCAAATGCGGCGATGGGCGTTTTGATCGAAGGCACGCGTGTCGAGCGGCTTCGCGATGAGGGGTCATGGACCCAAATCCGATCAGATCTGGGGGTGGGCTGGATGTCGTCCGGCTTCCTCTCTTCGGTCGCGCCCGCCGACGTGCCAACAGCCTCGCGGACCCGGTCCCTTCGTGCCGGTGACATACGGATCATTGATGGTGACACGATCGATGTTCGCGGCATGACAGCGAATGTGCGTCTTGTCGGGTTTAATACGCCCGAAACATGGAAACCAACCTGCTCTGCTGAGCGCCAGCTCGGGGAACGTGCCACGGCGCGTCTTGGTCAATTGGTGCGCGATGCGGCGTCGATTGAATTTGAGCGCGTGGCCTGTTCCTGCCGACCCGGGACGGAGGGCACGGATCAATGCAATTTCGGGAGGCTCTGCGGCGCGTTGTTCGTCGACGGTCAGGACATCGGGCGCAGGCTCATTGCGGAAGGTCTGGCCGTGCCGTATCGATGCGGCCGCACCAACTGCCCACCTCGCCCGGAACCCTGGTGCCGGTAACAGCGATTGCAATCTGACGCCAACGACCTATCTGCGCTTAGGGCTACGAGCTGGCCTGCAATCTGTCGGGCGCGGCGGATCAACTTACAGCTGCGTTGAAGCAGAACGGCCCAAGCCATCTCCCATCTCGATCCACGGGGTCGACGGCGACTGCAAGGTGGCGGCACAAATTTGGGTCACACCTTTTTGCTCATTGATGTGGATCGCACGGGGGCGGCCCGGCCGTGTCCTCCGCTTCGCTCCGGCAAGCACAAATACGGTTTCCACGCGCGTCGCGCGCGGACCCTCCGCATTTGCGCTTGCGGCCGGTCCTGATGCCCCCGTGCCGGGTGATCCCCATCGCAAAAAGGAGTAACCCAAATGACCAACCACTACGTCGCCACCGTCCCCGTCAAATTCACCGATAACGATGGCCAGGAGCGCACCCGCTTCCAACGCGTCGGCGCCATGTTCCGCAACACCCGCAACGGGGACGGCTCGGAGTTCTTCAGCCTCAAGCTCGACTTCCCGGTCGCGGTCTCGGAGCTGGTGATGTTCCCGCCAAGCTCCAAAGAGCCTCAGGAGTAAATCCTCAGGTGAGGATGGGCCGCCAAAAGGCGGCCCTTTCCCCGTACCGGGGAGCGCTTCGCGCGGATCTGAGCCCCCGGCCAAGGCCGGGATCGCAGATCCATGGACAGGACCGCTTGCGGTCCTGTCTCCCGTCCCGGAGAGGTGCCGGGAACAGGGCCGCCCGCCAGCCTCAAGGGGGCCATCCAAAAAACCTTCGGGGCGGTGCCCGCCGGTTTTTCGGCAGAGATTTGGGCAAGCCAAATCTGGCCTCCCTTGACCCTGCCTGTCGGCCCTGTTGGTTGAGGTTTTACGCCCTCCCCCTCGCTTCCGTCCGAACACATGCGTGTTCGGTCAGAGCTTCGGGCGGGGCGGTTTTTATCCGATGGATCTGCGGGTTGAGAGGGTGGGGGTGGATGCGCCCTGTCGGGCGGCCTCGCGCCTTCGGCGCTCGGCATGAAGCGGAATACAAGGCTGCTGAAGCATCAAGCAACGTAAGTATATTATTGACAGTTTGGTATAGTATCGTATGGTGAGGCAGCCTTGTATGAAGGTGGCAGGAAATAGGGGGGCTTTCTTCCGCATGTCCCGAGCGAAGCGACTAACCGAGACAGAGAAGATGGAGATCGTTCGTGAGGCGGCGGAGGGTGTGTCCACGTCTGAGTTGGCCGAGCGGTTCGGCGTTTCGGCGCGCGCGGTGCGGTATACGCTGAAGGCGGACCGAGAACGACAGCAGGATGCGGGTGTGCCGACGGCGGCAGTGACCGTGAAGCTGACCCCTGATGAGGTTGCTGCCCTTGATGACGTACTGGCTTCTGCCGGAATTGACACCCGCACAGAGGGGCTGAGAAGGCTCATCCAGGCGGCGGGTGGAACCTTTGTTCCGGACGCGCAGTTGGCCGCCGAAATGGCGCATTACCGGGCCACTCTGCACGAGGTTGGCAATGGCGTCGTGCAGATCGCCAAACAGATGACGCAAGCCAACAGACAGGGGCAGGGGGCCGGGCAAGAGTTCTCCGATCTTCGCCTCGCGCAGATGCGGGGGCTGGCGCGGTTCATCCTGGATTCTGCCGACGAAATCGACCTGCTCCTGCGTCGCCGTCGGGATGCCATGCAGCTCTCTGCCACGGTCGCTTTGAGGGAGTTTGCCCATGCGGCTGAATGATGCGGTCGATACCGTCACCGGCGAGATCTTCCGGGAGGGCTGGAGCCGGATCCGGGGCTCCATGCAAGGGTTGCAGGCCTCCCGGCAAAAGCAGCTTGTGCGCGCCGCTGCGGGACATCGCCCGGCGGTTTTCAAGGCCATCCGTGGCGGCGGCACGCACACCAAATCGCAGCTGATGATTCAGCTCGAATACCTCACCACCAAGTCGACCCACATCGTGGATAGCAGCGGGTTTCTGGATGGCAAATCCAAGCTTGAGACACGCGAGATTAAAGACCTCACCGAACGGTTCTCCAAGCGCTGGAGCGCCGGGTTCAAACCCAAGCTCGGACAGACCACCCATATGCTCATGTCCTTTCCCATCGGAACGCGGGGCGAGGACGTACGCGATATCGCCTCTAATGTGGCCGACCGGTTCTTCCAGACGGATGAGGGGCATTTCGATTACATCATTGCGGTCCATGAGGACCGGGATCACCCCCACGCCCATATCGTGCTGAACCGTCGATCACAGGAGGGTGAGTTCTTCTTTCTGGGGCGCGACCACCGGTTCAACTACGACGATTTCCGCCTCGCCATGGTCGAGGAAGCCGAAAGGTTCGGCGTGCGGCTCGAGGCGACGCGTCGGTTGGATCGGGGTGTTGTTCACTACCCGCCGCGCACCCGCGAGGTTTACGCAGCGAAAGAGGAGGGGCGTGTCCCGGAGCCGCGCCCGCGTGTCGGGGCCGACCTCGATCGTGCCCTCGAGGAGATCGCGAACACACGGATCATCTATCACTCGCTGGCGGCCGAGGCCTCCTCGGACAACCGGGAGGACATCGCCGATGCGCTGTTCCGGGCGGGGGAGATGTTGGCGAAGGGCGGCAAGCTCAATCTGGAAGGGGGCGTCTATATGGCCGAAGAGCAATCATTCGAGGATCTGAGAACCCGCTACGCCGAACAGGTCGAGCGCGTCCAGGGTATGATCAATGAGAGGCCCGAGGCGGAGCGCCCCCGGTTGGAACGCGGCCTCAACGAGATTCAGGCCCGGCTCGCGCATATGCAACCGCTCGGGCTTCGGTCGATGACGCTGACCGAAAAGCCCACTGACGGTGGGGTCTACTCTGAGACCAATATCGACCGCGAGCATCTGGACCGATTGCGCGAGCCGGCGGTTCGCGCCCAGGTCGATACGGCGCTCCGGGGCACCGGGATCAGCGGCTCTGTGGTTGTTGCCCGGATGGAGACCGGGGCGCAAAACGCGGCGTTAGAGCGGCAGTGGATCGCGGATGATCTGGTGCAGATCGCGCAAAAAGAAGGTCTCAATCTCGAACGCAGATCCGATCTGGAGGCGGCGCGTGAGACCCTCAACCGGGCGCATGTCGGGCTCGGGGTGATGTTGGAGCGCCATCAGATCCTGCGCCAGGATGGGGTGGTTCACGAGGCGCGCGAGGCATCTGAACGAATTGTTCAAGCACAGGAGCGTGGAATGTCTGTTCGTGAAACGGCCTCGGAAACTTCATCAGACGGGGCGGTGCTTAGGGATGTGTTGCGCGGGGTATCAGCTCAACATGATAAGGCGCCGGATGAATATACCCGGTTCGAACCGGTCGTCGTCGAGCGAGGTCTGATTGAAAATGATCGTCCCCATGAGGGCAGCGGGGTCGCTCTGGGCTCTGCCGTCGGCCAGCTGCGTGATGATCTCAAGGAGGGGCGGCTTGATGCCACCACGGCGCGGCGAGCGGAGATCCTGATCCGGGACACGATGGATCGCTACGGTGATCGTATGGCCCGGGACATCGAGCGTGAACACACGGATCGGTTGACTGCCTATGAGAATGCGATGGAGGCGGGCAGCGACGGGGACAGAACCGTCAGCAGGATCGAATATGAGGCCATTAGAGCGGATCGGGAGCGCTTCGCTTCCCTCAAAGAGGTCTATTCGACCGACGCCGAAGCCCTCCGGGATACCCAGGATCTGCAGCTTAAAAATGTACCCGTCACCGAGCGGGTCCACTATCATGCGGGTTCCGCCGATGAGATGGAACGTGCCATCCGGCGGGAATTGCGCGCGGAGGGGGTGAGCGACGATCAGATCGAAGCCCGTGATGGGCAGATCGTGTCCCTGGCGGAGCGCCGGATCGAAGCGGAGCAACGGATCTATCTCGAAGCGCATCCGGAGCTGCTCGCCCGTCCCGGTGATGTGATCGATCGCTCCGAGCCCTATAAGGAACACATAACCGATCAGCTTCGTGCCCGGGACATCGCACGGGAGGTTGACCGGATCATGGAGGGCCGTGAGACACGAGTGTCGATGTCGGAGGCCGTTTCAGAAGATTTACGCGCTCGGTACCCGGATATGCCAGCCCATCTCGCGCGTGGGTTGGGCGAGACCTTTGCGGCTATCGTTGAGACCAAAGACAGCGAAGCCATCGCCCGGGTCCACCGTGAAAACCAGCTTCGCGAAGCGCATGGGGAGGGTGACCGGTTGCCCGGAGAGATCGAGCGGGTACTCGAACACGAACGCGCGGGCGAGTTAACGTCGCCGTTTGCGAATGGCGACCAGCGTTTGGACTATCGCGATGCGGTCGAGCGGGAGCTTGATTACGCGCAGATCGAACGGCTTCGGGACGGGGATGCGGACGTTCTGAAGGAACGGATCGAAGATCGGCTGGATCGGCTCTATGCGGCCAAGGTCTATCTCCAATCCGATGCGGCGACCGCCAACAGCGAGGCGACGCGGATGGTCGTGGAGGAGATCGCGGATCGGGAGTATGAGTTGCAGCGTGCTGATCTGACCGATGGTGAGACCGAACGGGGAGAGACCCATTGAGCGGGGCGATGGGCAGGGGCCGCCTCGCCGTCGGCGTCGTATTGGTGACGCTCGTGGCGGCGGCCATCGGTTATGTCATCGCCTCGAGCGTCCTGACCTTCAAGGATCTGGGCTTCCAGGCTGACATCGACTTCTTCTATGTCGTGCAGAATTATTTGGCGATCCGTGACATGCGCCCGGACGACTTCCGGATGATCAACCTTATCATCGCCGGGGCCGGGTTGGCGGGGCTAATGACGAGTCTTGCAATGTCCGGCTCTGCCCTGACCCGTTTCGGCTATACCCATTGGCAGACGCGCGCGGAGATGAAACGCAACGGCTTCCTCGGTGCGCCGGGCACGGGTTTTGTGATTGGCAAACTCGGCAATCCGACCTCTCGCAAACCGTTTCTCTGCTCGAAGACTTTCCCGCATGCTCTCATTGTCGCCCCGACCGGGCGTGGCAAGACCACCGGTTTTGTCATTCCGAACCTGTTGACCTGGCAGGGATCTGCGGTGGTGCTCGACGTGAAGGGGGAATGTTTCGAGGCGTCCGCGCGCCACCGGGCCGGGCAGGGCGATACGGTCTACCGTTTCGCGCCGACCGATTGGGAGGACAAGCGGACCCATCGCTACAATCCCCTCCTACGTATTTACGAGCTGGAAGATCCGGCGCGTCAGCAGATGGAATTGCAGCTTCTGGCGACGCTCTTCCTGCAGAACGACAACGACCGGGTGCAGGGTCTCCTGAAAGGTGGCATCGACCTATTCGTCGCCGCCGGCTTGCTAGCCTTCCAGCGTGGTCGGCCGACCCTGGGCGAGATCTATCGGATCTCTGCATCGGGCGGGAACAAACAGAAAGAATATCTCGCGCGGTCCCACGAAGTGCATGACGCGGCGGCGAGATTGATATTCACGCGGCTGGCGTCCACCAACAACGACACGCTGACCTCATATGTATCGCTCCTGATGACCTCGGGCCTGGACCAATGGCAGAACCCGGCCATTGATGATGCCACGGCGATATCTGATTTTGACTTCCGGACCATCCGCAAGACACCCTTCAGCGTCTATCTGGTCGTCCAGCCCCTCATGGTAAAACCGCTGGCGCCACTGATCCGGCTGTTCTTCTCGGATCTGCTCTCGGCACTTCAGGACAAGGATCCGGGCCCCGATGAGCCATGGCCGGTGATGATCATGCTGGATGAGTTCAACCGACTCGGCAAGATGCCGATTGTGGCCGAAAGCATCGAAGTTCTGCGCCACTACCGGGGACATCTGGCGGTGGTCACCCAGACGATCCCTGCCATTGATGAGATCTATGGCGAGAACACGCGGCGCGCGCTGCAGGGCAATGCCGGGGTGAAGCTCTATCTGACACCATCCGACGAGAAAACCGTCGAGGAACTGAGCAAGGCGGTTGGAAAAACCACCAAGACAGTCGTGACTCGGTCCCGCTCCATCGGCAAGAACCCGTTCGAGGGGCGTAGCCAGTCGGAACGAACCGAAGAGGTATCGCTCCTACCAGAGGATGAGGCACGCCGCCTGCCGCTTGATGAGATCGTCGTGGTCGTCGATGCACAGATGCCGATCCGGGCGAAGCGGGTCGTCTACTACGAGGATCCATTCTTCAAAGGAATTCATGCAGCGCAGAAAGGTGAGTTGCCATTTCCGACGGGACCTGTTGGGCCAATGGGAGAACTGCCGTTGAGCGTCAAAGCGATGCCGACGGCTCCACGGGGTGGTGGTTTGCGGGCGGAAGACGACAACGTGACGTCTGAGGATCGACAAGCCGCGCCACCGGATCCGATACGTCGAAAATCGCAGGCGGTGCATTCGGCAACGGTCGCTGAGGATGAGCGTCAGATCGAGATGGATTTTGGCGATCACACGGAGCTCGAAATCAACAATCCGACAGAGATTGATGTGTCGCAGGTCCAGGAAGCGCTCGGCGACCTGGACCGGCTGGAGAAAGAGGTTTCGAGAGCTGCCGAACTGGGGATAGAGATGGGTGAAAAACTAACTTCAGGTTAGGTTGTGTGGGTGGAAAACGTGATGACCACGGGCGTTCAGTGACCGAGAATCTGACTCAGGAAGAGCTTAGTACGATCAGATTGCGGATTTCCTAAATAACCGCGCCCATGGATTGCGCGATTTCCAGCCCTGTCGGCAATGCCTGTCGTGCTTCTTCAACGATGGCGTCACGATTTATGCCGAAATGGCGGTAGAGATCACCAATCGTGCCCGATTGCCCAAAATGTTCAACCCCAAGCGGGATGGTCTGGTGTCCGGCGACGGCCCCCAGCCATGACACTGTGGCCGGGTGCCCGTCCAGCACGGTCAGCACCTTGCAGTGACCGGGCAGGCCCCGCATGAGGGTTTCCACATGGCAGGTTGCCTTGCGATCTCCGCGCGCGCGGCTGCGCTGTGCGGCGGTCCAGCCCGCATTCAGCCGATCCGCCGAGGTGACCGCCAACACTCCGATATCGCGATGGGTTTCGGCCAGCCGCCCAGCGGCCGCGATGGCCTCATCGGCCACGGCCCCCTGATAGGCGATGACAATCTCGCAGTTCGGCCCGGGTTTTCGCAGCCAATAGCCACCATCAATGGACCCTTGGCGAAACGCATCGTCCACGCGCGGCCCCGGCTGTTCCAGCGGTTTGGTCGTCAGGCGCAGATAGACAGACCCGCCGGTTTCGTCGCGCAACCATGTCCGTTCGTCCGGGTCGCCTTCGCCATCGCGCTGCATATAGTCGAAGGCCCATTCCATGATCACGGCCAATTCGTCGGCAAAGGCCGGTTCAAAACTGGCCAACCCGTCCTGAGCCATGCCGGTCAGTGGCGTGCCGATGGATTGATGCGCCCCGCCTTCGGGGGCAAGGGTGACACCGGACGGTGTGCCCACGATCATGAACCGCGCGTCCTGATAACAGGCGTAATTCAACGCATCGAGCCCCCGGTGCACAAAGGGATCATAGACTGTGCCAATCGGGATGACGCGCTTACCCCAAAGACTGTGCGATAACCCCGCCGCCCCCAGCAGCAAAAACAGGTTCATCTCGGCGATGCCCAGTTCAAGATGCTGGCCATCGGGGGCAAAATTCCACTTGGCGGTCGAGGGGATGCGGTGTTCGATAAAGGCATCCGCTTGCGCCTCACGGTCAAACAGCTTGCGTCGGTTGACAAAGGCGCCCAGTCCCGTGGTGCCCGTGACATCCGGCGAGGTGGTCATGATCCGGTCGGCCAGAGCGCTGTCCCCTTTGGACAGCTCATCCAGGATCTTGCCAAATGCGGCCTGGGTCGAGATTTCGCGGTCTGTGGCAAAGGCGATCTGCGGCACCGGCAGCTTGGCGTCTTGATAGCGCCGCGTGCCTTTGGCGAAAAACGCCACTTCAGACAGGAAAGATCGCAGAGCCGTCTCGTCCTTTACAGCGGCAAAGGGGGCCCATTCCTGGCCCTCGGGCACGCCCATATCAGCCTGCCATGCGGCCATCTGCGCCTTGGTCATCAAGCCGCCATGGTTGTCTTTGTGCCCCGCAATCGGGGTACCCCAGCCCTTGATCGTATAGGCCAGGAAACAGGTGGGGCGGTCGTGGTCGATCGCGGCAAATGTATCTGCCATGGTCTGCACACAGTTGCCGCCCAGATTTTCCATCAGCGCGGCCAGCTCGGCGTCGCTGCGTGTGTCCAAAAGCGCGGTCACATCGCCCTGATCCCCCAGATCCTCCATCAGGCGCCGGCGCCAGACCGCGCCCCCCATATAGGTCAGCGCGGAATATTCGGCGTTCGGGCAGGCGTCGATCCATGCCCGCAGCCTGTCGCCGCCCGGTTCTTGAAAGGCGGCGCGCTGCAATGCCCCGTATTTGACCCGCACGACATCCCAGCCAAAGGTGTCAAAGATTCTTTCGATCCGCTCGAACAGACCCTCGCGGACAATCCCGTCCAGCGACTGGCGGTTATAGTCGATGATCCACCAGGTGTTGCGCAGATCGTTCTTCCACCCCTCCTGCAACACCTCATAAACGTTGCCTTCGTCCATCTCGGCATCGCCGACCAGTGCCACCATACGGCCCAGATCGACATCCGCGCCCCAGGTTTTGGCCTTAATGAAATCCTGCACCATCGCGGCCAGCGCGGTGATCCCAACCCCCAGCCCGACAGAGCCGGTCGAAAAATCCACATCATCGGTATCTTTCGTCCGGCTTGGATAGCTTTGAACCCCACCAAATCCCCGAAAGTTCTCCATCCTTTCGCGGGTCTGGTTGCCCATCAGGTACTGCATCGCATGAAACACCGGCGACGCATGAGGTTTGACCGCAACCCTGTCTTCGGGCCGCAACGCCGAGAAATAAAGCGCCGTCATGATTGACACCATGGAGGCAGAAGAGGCCTGATGCCCGCCAATCTTGATCCCGTCCTCTTTGGGGCGGATGTGATTGGCGTTGTGGATCATCCAGTGCGACAGCCACAGCAGCCGCTGTTCGATGGTTTTCAGATGAGTCATATGCATCAGGCGTCCTCCCTTGGTTTTGCGTATCTCTGAGAGCCGCAGGGATCAGCCGTCTTTGTAATAATAGCTATAGCCGTTCAGCGCCGGCGCGCCGCCAAGATGGGCATAAAGCACTTTAGAGCCCTTCGGGAAAAAGCCCTTTTTTGCCAGATCGATCATGCCCTGCATGGATTTGCCCTCGTAAACCGGATCGGTCATCATCGCCTCGGTCTTGGCGGCCAGGCGGATGGCGCCATTGGTTTCCTCGGAAGGCACCCCATAGGCCGGATAGGCATAATCCGGGTTGATGTGGATTTCATCGTCGCGCACCGTGCGGCCCAGACCGACCAGTTCTGAGGTATTGTCCACGATCTCGCGCACTTGAGCGCGGGTCTGATCAAGCGTGCCAGAGGCGTCAATGCCAATCACCCGGTCAGCCCGATCTTGCGCCGCAAAGCCAACGATCATGCCGCCTTGTGTCGAACCGGTGACCACACACACAACGATATAGTCAAACTTAAAGCCAAGTTCGGCTTCTTGTTCGGCGACCTCCTCAGCGAAGCCGATATAGCCAAGCGCACCGTATTTGTGGACAGAGGCCCCAGCCGGGATGGCATAGGGTTTGCCGCCTGCATCCTTTACCGACTGGATCGCATCCTCCCAGCTTTTGCGGATACCGATGTCAAACCCATCGTCCACAAGGCGGCTATCAGCGCCCATCAGACGGGTCATCATGATGTTACCGACACGGTCGTAAACCGCATCGTAATGGGGCACCCATTTTTCCTGAATGACCACGCATTTCATGCCGATTTTTGCCGCGGTCGCCGCCACCATACGGGTGTGGTTCGATTGCACGCCGCCGATCGACACCAGCGTGTCCGCGCCGCTCGCAATCGCATCGGGCACGATATATTCAAGTTTACGCAGTTTGTTGCCGCCAAAGGCCAGCCCCGAATTACAGTCGTCGCGTTTGGCATAGAACTCGACATCTGCACCAACGGCTTCGGTCAGACGCGGCAGGTGTTCGATAGCGGTTTTGCCAAAGGTAAGAGGGTAGCGTTCAAACTTGTCCAATAGCGACATGGGCGATCTCCTGATTTTGCTGTGCAAAACCGTAGCAAAGATCGTGCGAAAGGTGCTTTCTAAATGGCGGTTAGAATCTTCATCATATTCCAATTATTGACAAGATGAACATCAGATTTTTAATCTTAGAGCCGGATAATGAAAGGTTCTTTCATGAGCGAGCTAAACAGAATCGACAAGAATATCCTGCGCAAGCTGCAATCTAACGGCCGCCTGACCAATGCCGAGCTTGCAAAGGCGGTCAATGTAAGCCCAGCAACATGCCACAGGCGTACTCAGGCACTGTTTGAAGAAGGGCATGTCTGCCGCGTTGTTGCCCAGGTCAACCCAACCTCTGTCAACCTGGGGACGCTGGTGATGGTCGGGGTGGTGTTGGACCGGTCGACCCCCGAAAGCTTTGCAGCCTTTGAAGAGGCGGTGTCCGGCATGAATGAGCTGCTGGATTGCCATCTGGTTGCCGGAGATTTTGATTACCTGCTGAAAATCCGGGTTAGCGACATGAATGATTTCAACACCATGCACAACAAGATGCTGATCGCCCTGCCGGGGGTGCGCCAGATCCGAACGTTTTTCGTGCTGAAGGAAATCAAGGAAAATGCCCCCCTGGCCTTTTGAAAACAGTCCTGCATTGCACCCCGACGCATAATCCGGCTGGGATTGTTATTTTGCGCCCTCCAGCAAACGCCTCAAATTCAACTATCTGGGCGAAGGGGCTTATGTTCTGTCGCAAGCCGTCGTCGAAATCCTCGTGGTCATAGCATTTGAGCCGGCTCTTATGGCCGGAATCTTACCTCCGCTATCTCCGATTCAGAAACCCAGCGATTTTCGGTATTTGGTCAGGAACAGATCCTTGCCCTTCATCAGCCGTGTGATCAGGTTGCCGGCGGTGAACAGGCCCAGATAGGAATTGCCCTTGAACGGCCCCAGCGGGATCAGGATCGGGGCCTTGTCCCAGGGGGTATAGGGTTTTTGCGCGCTCAGGTCCTTGCCCTCAAGCAGCGCGCCAAATGTCTTTTCCAGCCAGGGCAGTTGCCGCGTGATCGCAACCACGGTCATGGCGTCACCCATTTCCGCCACATCGCCCAGGGCAAAGACATTGGGTAGCGACGAAGGCCGCATCCAGCCATCCACTTTGACGCGGTTGGCGCGGCCCTTTTCGGCACCGGGCAGGGCCTCAAGCAGTTCAGGTTTGGCGCGGGTGCCGATGGCGGGAAAGATCAGGTCGGCCTCGATTTCCTGACCGTTATCCAGCGCCAGTGTTCCGGCATAGGGTTCGGACAGGCTTTGCAAATTTTCCGCCCGGGTGCCCAGGATAACCGTGACCCCGGCCGCTTTCAGCTTGCGCAGCAATTCGCGCCCCAGACGCGGCGGGAAGGCGCCGAACAGATCGGGATCCGAAGAGACCAGCGTGACCGATTTTTCGGGCATGAAATGGGCGATCTCACCGGCCAGCTCGACCCCGACCGGGCCCGCGCCGACAATGGCCACCCGCGTCGCCGCCTGCAATTGCTGATGAATGCGCGCATTGGCATCGCGCAGCCCTTTGATGCCCGCTTCGGTCGGGCGAAACGGCAGGGCGTTGCTGGCGCCGGTGGCCACCACGATATAATCCGCCTCGACCCGGTCGCCATTTTCCAGCGTCACGCCGGTTTCGTCCAGCGATTGCGCCCGGGCCTGAACCACCCGACCCCGGCTGAGCAGCTTGTCATAAGGCACCAGCGCGCGGTCCAGCACCGAAGGCTCCACCGCGGCGCGGATCATCGCCGGGGCATGGACGAAATGGGTGTTCTGTTCGATCAGGGTGATCTCGGCCTTGTCGTCCAGCGCGCGGGCCAGACCCGCCCCGGCAAAGCCGCCGCCGATGATTGCAATGCGTTTACTCATAAGGCTGATCCTTTGCTGAAGATTGCGCCGTGTCTTTGTATGCGTCGGGCTTGTCTACAGGCCGGTGGCGGGTTAATAGAGCGAGTACATAAAACCATAAACCATTGTCAATGGTATAGGGATGAGAATAGGCGAACTTGCAGAGAAAACCGGTTTGAGCCGCGACACGATCCGGTTTTATGAACGCAATGGGTTGATCGCGTCCGAGCCCGGCGATGCGCAGACGAACAGCTATAAAAACTATCCCGACGATTTAGTGCCGCGCCTTGTTGTCATTCAGCAGGCACGGGACGCGGGCATGGCCGTGGCCGAGATCAGGGTGATGTTGGATGCTTTGAACGGGAGCTGCGATCCGGCCGATGCAAAACGGGTGGCGCTGGCCAAGATTGCGGAGCTGGAAGACAGCATTCGTCAGGCCGAAAAAGTGATCGCCTTCCTGAAAGCGCAGATGGCCTGACCTTGGGCCTGTTAACGCCGATGCCATTGGCCAAAAGATCTACCAGACAATCGCATGATGCGTCACATACGTAGAGTTGGCACGAAAGCCCGCAGGTGTGCAGGAGAAAACAATGAAGACATTACCAGCACCAAAAACCGACTTCATCGGGCTTGACGGGATCGCGAATTTGTCGTCCGGCGGTCAGCCTCCGCTGCTTCAAGCGCACCGTGAAGCATTTGAACGTTTCGCGTTGGACAAGGCGGCGGGGATGAGCGGGTATTTCACCCATTGGGCCGTCGCCGACCGGGTGCGGGAAAAACTGGCGCGGCTCGTGTCGCTTGCACCGGATGAGATTGCGCTTTTGGGTAACGCGTCCGAAGGTATTGGTCGGGTCATTTCCTCGGTCGATTGGGCGCCAGGCGACAATGTCGTCACCTCGGAAATTGACTATGCATCCGGTCGTTTTGCGCTGGCGCAGCTTGCCCAAAGGGGGGTCGAGCCGCGGCTTGTGCCAACGCGGGACTGGTATATCGACCCGCAAGCAATCCTTGACGCCTGTGACGCCAACACGCGGCTGGTTTACCTGAGCCATGTGAACGCGCATACCGGCCAGCGTATTGATCTGGATGCCTTGTCGGGGCCGCTGGCCGAACGGGGCATCCTGTTTCTGGTCGATGCCAGCCATTCCCTTGGGGTGATCCCGGTTGATGCGCGCAAATGCGATTTCCTTGTGTCCTGCACCTATAAGTTTTTGATGGGGCCGCATATCGGGGTGTTGGCCTGGAACAAGGCCCGCTGGCCCCGGTTCGAACCCGTCAGCGCCGGACGGTTTTCCGCCAAGGACACGCCCGACCCCGGCAAATACGCCCTGCTTGACAGCGCCCGTCGGGCCGAGGCCGGGAACGTCAATCATATCTCGGTCTATATGCTGGAGCAGTCGCTGGACTATCTGGCACAGTTTTCCGCGTCCGAGCTTGAGGCGCATGTTTTGCACCTTGGGCAACAGATCTGGGACGGCATGAACGATCTGGGCTGCCGGATCATCACGCCGCGCGCCGAGGGGGAACGGGGGCCGAATGTCTGCATGTTGACCAAAGCCCCCAAAGCGCTGACGGAACTGGCCGCGCAGCAGAATATTCTGGTCTGGGGGGATTCTCACCGGCTGCGCACGTCCTTGCACGCGTTTTCGACCCGCGATGATGTCGCACGGTTTCTGGAGTGGTTGCCGCATGGGTTGAAGCAGGTAGACGGAACAGAAGAAAACGCGTTGTGGCTGTAGACGATCCGGGCGGTCAGATAAATGCTGTGACAAACCAGCCGTCGACAACCTGATCTTCGACAATCTCTTCCAGCAGCAGATTGCCGATGGATACGTTGTTTTCGACTTCCCACAGATGTTCCAGCGGAACCCGGAACGGGCTGAGTTTGCCTTCGGGATCAATGCACAGCACCGGCTGGCGCGGGTCGTCGAATGTCAGCTGATCCGCTGCCAGAATAAGGGCGATGTCGTCGTTGCGGAATGCGGCGCGCAAGGTTTCATCATCCGCCCCGATGAGGTTCGGCTTGGCGATGAAACGGACATAGGCGCGGAAACTTTCGGCGTTTTCGGTCTCTACCCCTGCCTTCAGCCTGTTCCATGCCTCATCCGCGACATCGGCGATTTTAGCAAGCGGTGTGTCCAACGACATCTATGCGGTGCCCGTGGGACGTGACCGCCAGACAAAGAACAACGCCAGGATCGCCGGCACGGCCTGGGAAAAGAAAATGCTGGGTTTGACGGTCAGCGCGGCAAACACGCCCGCCGTGATCACGCAGATCAGGAAAAAGATCAGGATATCAATACGTTTTGCAATCAGACCCCAGACCAGCCCTGCCACCAGAAACCCGTTATACAACGCCTGCTGCATCGCAAGGGGCGCCGATGTGGCAGAAGCTTCGGGCGTCATATTAAAGATTTTTCGCCCGACGGGGTGGTCCCAAAAGAACATTTCAAGCGCAAAGAAAGCGACATGCAGAACGGCGACCAAGGCCACAAGGAAAACTGCCGGTTTGGATAATACGCGCACTGAAACCTCCACTACTGCAACGGCAATTGATGACCTGTGCCTTAACGATCAGATATCCCATGCACAATCGAAACTGGGATGACCTAACGGCAAAGCGGTTTTACTTTGCCGGAGAAAACCTAAGTACCTTGCATGAAACACTTACCTGTTCTCGCCGCTATTGCAATCGTGACCTCAGTCGCTCTATTGGCGCTCCGTGATGTGGAGGATGCGGCCTCGCCTGTGGGCGACCCGGTTACATATCTCTCAGCAGATGGTGAGCCCTTCGAAGCGCAGTTCATGTCTGATGACACCGTTGATGTCCGCCTGATGCCAATCAGCGGGTCATATCTGAAGGGGTTCACTGCGGAACGCGAGCGAAGCGCATCTGGAGAACGTTACACGGGTACTGACGGTCGCTTTGAGTTTCTGAGCAAAGGGGGTGAGGCTTCAATTTATATGGCGGACGGTTCGCTCGTCATCTCTGGTGTCGAAACCGATTTGAAACCTTATGCCAGGCCAGGGCGCGAGGTGATCTACTTCGATCCGCGTTCACGCGATTGGCGTGATCCGTCCGGGAAATGTCACAGCTGCATAGCCGAAAATGGCTTTGGGCGCGATGGTCAGATCGCAGGAACCTTGCCGGTTTACTGGCATGAGCTGCGCCTGGATCTGAAAAGCGATCTGGGAGAGAACCCGCCCCTCGATGAGGTCAAAGAGCTGTTTGAATTGCACTACAGCACAAATCCCGCCTGGTACGGAACCCATGTTGAACTGAATGAAGGTGTTTTTCGGATCCTTGTTGCCACAGATCGTGCGGACACAGATTTTCTGGTTCCTTCCGGCGCAATACGAGCGTGGTATACGGTGACCGGAGTTGAGGGCGGGTGACGAAAACCAGCGATCTGAAAGTCGGGATCAAATCCGATCGAGTGTGCTTTCGAGCCTGACGCGCATTACATAGCCATCAATGATAGCTAAGGCATCGTGCCGACTGATAGAGATTCAGACGCACTCACCGCCTTCCCAATCGCCCCAACCGTGCGAGCTGCGCCAACAACTTTGATCCACTTCCTGTCGCACCGACTCCATTGTCTGGATTGGTTTGCCCCATCCCCTGCCGGACTGGCATCTGTTGAACCCCGAGGAGCTGCCTAGCTCGAAGCGCCGTATATTCCGCACCGCTTGCTCCCCCAATAAGATAACGGTTGTAGGCTTGCTGGCTTCCCATGGCCGCTCGGGCGAAGCTGTAGCTTCCACCGAGCCCGCCCGAAAGCGCCGGCATCATGATGTTTCCGGAGATCGCACGGACGATGAAGGGTGTCGCAACAATGAAGCCCTTGGCCATGAGCACCATCATGAAGAATGGGATGAGCGCGCCGATGTTTGAGGCGCCCTCCGGATCGCCAAGCTCGCCAATGAGGGCTGAGGAAACCCCTGTTATGGTCGCGAACACACCCGCGACTACAATCGGGTAAATCGCGAATGAGACCAATGCTGACAGCCAGCGGGCGAAGTAATCTTTCGTGACCTCGAACAGGGTCAGGAAGATCATGACAGGGGCAATCCCTATGAGCAGAGCGATCATCAGGCGGGAGGCGACAAGAATGAAGGCGGCCAATCCGCCGAGGATCGAGAGCAGGAGAACACCTAGGATGTCCAACATGGCGCCAGCCATCCAGTTCAGTTCCGACCCGGCCGCGTTCAGGTAATCGCCGAGTTCCGCGATCAGCCGGTCGAACTCCTCTGCAAAGGTGCCTGAAGGGCCGGGGGTGCCGCCCCCGACCGAAGCAACAAGCGCACCTGCAATGCTGTCGATCCCGGCCAGAATGGCAGAAGACAGCGCATTGAACTGTACCCAATTGGTCGCGAATATTCCGATCAGCCCAATCTTGACCGCCAGCCAGAAGGCAGTTCGCCCGTCCATCGCCTTGTACTGGTAAATCATGTTGAGGAAGACAAGGATCACGACCAATGTTGTACCCAGAACCAGCAGCGTGCCGACCGTGGCAGCAACTGACCCGAATTGGGTTTCTGCGGCGGTGTCGAGATAGCCCTGAGAGGTTTCAACAAAATATGTGACGATGCTCATCGAATGCAAGCCTTACCAATTGCCTTCAGCTTCGCAGATGGCCTTGGCCGTAGGTCGAACTTCGTTGGCGCGTCGGTTATATCGATCCGAGGCTTGCAGCATTTCCCAGCGTTCGTCGCTGGTGTGGTTCTCGCGATATGCGGCTTCGGCCTCATCCCATGTTGGGAATCGAGTTCCACAAGCGCAGCTATCGGTCTCAACGATGCGCTCCAGATTCTGTGCCCGGTAGATGTCCTGCACCAGCACGCGCTGGTAGGCTTGGCGCAAAGGTATGTTTTGCATCCATTCGGGTTCAGCGGGGCGATCCGGGCAGATCTCGAAGCTCTGTTCAAGACTCGGGACGAGATTGCGTTCGGCCGCAGAGGGCAAAACTGCCTGTCCCAGAACAAACGCCAGAATGGCAAGAACGTATCGGTTCCACACCATCAGCCAGCCTCGCCAGCTGGTTTTTCCCGCTTCAGGAAAGCGGTATGCCCGACATTGGCGAACTCAGATGAGCTGATCGACACGACCTCCCAGCCCTCCATCCCTTTTGCATTTAGGGTTGTTTTCATATCGACGAGGCTGGTCTTGCGCGTCATGGCAAAGGCGAGGATGTCGTATTCAAAGGTCTTCATTGATTGGCTCCAATCTGATTTGCTCCGGGAAGATAAAATTCTGTGATGCCGCGTTTGCCGTCGTGCCGTCCGGCCTGGATGATCACATCGATGGAATTCTCAATGTACTGGATCATGTCAGCGTAGGTCATTGGGATCTCGGTCTTGAGCGCGGCGATGGCGAGGCGCTGTACGGCCAACTGCGGGGTTTCGGCATGAAGTGTGGTCATGGATCCACCATGTCCGGTGTTGATCGCTTCAAGAAAGGTCATGGCCTCCTTCCCGCGCACCTCACCGAGGATAATTCGGTCGGGGCGCATCCGCAGGGTCGACGTCAAGAGAACGTCAGCAGTCTGGTATTTTGCGTCCCGGTTGGCGATGAGGGTGACAGAATTCGGCTGGGTCGGCAAAAGCTCGGCGGCTTCTTCGATGGTGACGATCCGTTCATCGGCGGGCACGTGAGAGAGGATCTTGCGCGCTGCAACGGTTTTGCCGGTCGAGGTGCCGCCCGAGACGATCATATTGAGCTTGTTCTCGACACAGAAGGCCAGCGCGTCTTCGATAACACCGGATGTCACGACCTCGCGCAGTGCCCTCGTCTTCTCCAGCCTTAGTTCCTCAAGTTTGCGTTCTTTGCCATAGAGAAAGTCGAGCTTGATCCCCTCAAGTGGCAGGCTCGAGAAAAATCGCAGGCTGATCGACATCGCCGAGAGCACGGCCGGGGGGGTGATCACCTGCGCGCGGATCGGGCGGTCCTTGTAGGTGATCGAGACCGAAACAATGGGCCGATCCTTGCTCATCGTGGTATTGGCCGAAGACGCGATCTGGTTACCGAGGTCCTTTATTTCTGTCGCAGTCAGTTTCTGATCCAATAGCCGCATGAAGTGATCGCCTTGGAATTCTCCCCAGCAGGTGCCATCGGGATTGATGCAGATCTCGATGACATCGTCGCGGGCGGCGGCATCGATCCGATCAAGCGAGGTTTGGAGGTAGCTCAGCGACATCGGTTCAGAAGATCTCGAGGTCACGATCGACCATGACAGTCACGCGTGCCCCCTGATCGACATAGATGACGGGACCGATGGAAAGGTAGTCGCCAATCACGCTGTCCGTGGCATCGGCCAGATCATCGCCGACGTCTTCGAGCACGTCTGCGGCGCTTTCGTCCTGGACGTTTGCGGCGGCGGCGCTCGGCGCGGCAGAAATCAGCGAAATCAGGGCGGCCGATCCGAATCGCTCATCAAAACGAGTGTCGACAAAACCGGTAACGCCCGAGCGACCCAATTCGTCACCCCCGAAAGAACTGATCTGGATGGTTTGGTTGCCTGGTAGAATGATCCGATCCCAGGCGATCGTCACGCGGCGTTGCGCGATGTCGATACCGGAGCGATACCGCCCAATAAGACGCGAGCCGCGCGGGATCAGGAGGCGCGAGCCATCGAAGCTGAATACGTCTTCTGAGATAACGGCGCGGGTTTGGCCGGGCAGGGAGCTGTCGAGGGCGGTTTCCATGACGGCCTGAATCATTGTGCCCTGGACGATGGTGTTCGATGGGTTGGCGATGACCTCGGCCTGCGTGACTGATGCTGGCAGCGCGCCATTCAATACGAAATCTGTCACTTCACCGAAGGTTCGCTCGGTCAGTGCGGTTTCGTTTGCGCCGGTATTGCCGCCAAAGGCTATGGTGGGCGAGGCGACGCGCCGTTCCTGGAAGGCCCGTTCTTCGGCCGCACGGCGTTCAAGTTCTGCGAGCCTCCGTGCTTCTTCTTCGCGGCGAAGGCGTTCTGCTTCTCGTGCACGGAGTTCGTCTTCGGTCGGGCCAATCGGAGCGGGAGCAGGGCGACCTGCCTCAAGTTGCGCGAGTTCAAGATCCATGCGCAATTGCTCCAGCTCGCGATCTCGGGCCGTGAGTTCATCCCGGAATTGCTGTTGCGCGGCTTCTGATGCCGCTTGCAGGGCAGCGATCTGGGATGTCAGCGCGTCGATGGCCTCGGCAGCAGCCGTGTCTTCTTCGACCACCGGTTCCGGTGCGTTGCGCAATTCCTCGATCTGAGCCTGAAGGGCTGCAAGCTGTGCCAGAAGCTCGGCGTTGGGCTGTGCTGGTGCCGGCGCGACCAGGACCACCTCGGGTTCGGGTGGCGGCAGGGTTTCGATGGCCCCGAACCCGTCCCCTTCGTTCTGGAAGACATCCGGGGTGGCCGTCGGCAGGGCCTCTTCCTCTTCGGGCTGGGAAAACAGGTAGAGTAATGCTCCGCCCGCGCCGATAACCAACACGACCACCAATGCCAGAAGAGGTGAGCGCCGTGATGCGGTCTGAGGCCCGCCCGCGCCCCCTTTCTCAAGGGCGGCGAGGCGCTTTTCCAGTTCGGGGTTTTCGGTATTGCTCATGAACCGACTCCCTCAGGCGGCGTTGCCTGAATACAGACCAAATCCTCGCCAAGCCGCAGGACCCATTGGCGGCTCACACCCGAGACCCTGATCACGCCATCTCCAATCGCTTGTGTGTTGACAGTCCGTTCCCGGCCATTTGCATAGCGAAAGATTGCGGGCACGGGCGCGTTTCGCGGAAATTCGAAATAGGTGAACGTCCCATCATCCCAGACCCGCGTGGGCGTAAATTCGGTTTGAGCGCTGGCCCCGTAGTTATAGTTAGGAGCTTGCGCCGCGATGGCGCGGGTCGGGCGCGTGCTTTCTTCGGGATAGCGGAACTGGACCACATAGAAGGTCGGGCTGCGGGTCTCCTGGACGTTGAAATAGTAGCTGCGTCGATTGGTGTAGACGGTGATGTTGGTGTGGACGCCGCGTGCGACCGGCTTGATCGCGAAGGCCTGTCCGCCGGGCACCCCGTCGATCTCAAAGCCTTCTGTGTCGCCAGCAATGATCGAACGAATACTTTCGCCGTCGCCAAATTCGATGGTGGTGACATGGGTGAGTGAGACGTTGAGCCGATAAACCTGGCCGTCCTGATAGGTGGCCAGGCGCACGCGGCTGTCATTGGGTCCACCACGCGGAATGGCTTCGGCTACGGCAAGAACCGGCAGTAGGGTAAATAGGCCAGCAACAAAGAAGTTACGGATCAAACATGCGTATCCGGAATGATTTGTTTCGCCAATACCCTGCCGCGTTACGCGCGCTCGGGACATTTGCGACAATGTACTTTGAGGTGAAAACCAGAAACGCATTAATTCTCCAATCTGTCGGAGCGGATGGAATATTCGAGCACGGTAAAACCGAAGGGGTTGGTCCAAACCTCGTCGATGGAGCGGCGGGTCTCGGGGCGGAACTCGAAGAGGAGGCTTGCCGTAAAGAGCCCGGTTTGAACGCCACTGATTGAGGTCAGTCGTTTGCGCAAACGCACGGTGGCGCGGTTTGTGCCGATCCGGTTGATACTGAGGACTTCAACCTCGAGCCGGGCATTCGGGCCATAGAGGGTGGGAGGGTAGCTTTCATTGGCGCTGTTCCAAATCTGGCGAAGACCGCGCTCTGCTGCCGCATCCGAGCGACGCAACACGCTGCGGATGCGCAGATCATTGTCGAGCTGATTGTAGACCTCACGATCAGTCACATATCGAAAGACCTCTGCCTCGATGATGGCCTGGTTCGCCGTGACCGACGAGGCCCCGACCGATGCTTCGGGCAGGGCAAATCCGGTCTCAGGGTCATAGGGTACCACCACAGGGGGCGGATCGACATCGAGGATGGCGACCGCCGCGGCGCTCAGGCATCCAATGATGCCGAAAATGAGCCCAATCAACCCGAGACGCTGCCAAAGTCGCTCCCGTCTGAGCGCACCATAAACCAATTCTTCTTCGATGATTTCCTGCTCGCTCGTCACGCTTCACACCTCATTTTTATTCGGCCCGCAACTCGGGCAGGGTGAAGTCCATGAACCGCTGCTCCTCGGCGATGGTGGCCGCATCAATCACGCCACCTGTGCCGTCGCCTACGGTCTGCACCGCCTCGAGTTGCCACATGGCGACAAGCGCGATGGCCAGTTCCGCGGTCACCCGCGTATTGAGATCGACGCTCTCCTTCAGCTCATCCATGTCGTCGATCAAACCGACCAGCCGATCGACGCGTTCAAGTGATTGCCCGGCATCCTCGTAGCTGTTCTGGGCCGCGGCCGAGACCAGCGCGCCGGTTGTGGCCTGCGTGGCCACGCGATTAGCGCCGGGGTTACCGCTGGTGGCCATTTCCGAGAGCGTGTCATCGTCGAAGCCAAGATCGGCCAACACCCGATCCATCTGGGTTTCGATCTCGCCCGCGCCGGAGCCGGACAGGCCGGAGAAGTCGCCCCTTTTGATGGCCTCAATCGTGGCAAGTATGTCGCCGAATTCCTGATCGAGCAGGCCGTTGAGCTCGTCTTCCATTTCCGTGCGGATGATTTCCGGCAGTTCGGCCAGGCGGGTCAGCGCTTCATAGGTTCTTTGCAGCTCCGCGAGTTGGTCCGTGAGTGTGGCAAGTTGTTCGCGGAGCTGCGTCAGCTGCTCGTTTTGCAGGATCTCGTCTTCGATCATCTGCCGGAGCTGCTGGATATTTTGTGCAATGTTCTGGGTGTCGACGACGGGCACGCCTTGCGCCAGGGCAGGGTTGAAGGCGCCAAGATGCAGACCGATCCCAAGTGTTGTAGCCAAGGCCGTTCTCATAAGCTTCTGTCTCATCAGTCAATCTCCCTGATCGTAAAATCCATGAACGCGCCCTCTGCCATACGCGCGCTGGCCTGGGCCAATTCCTCGGCGGAGAGAACACGGGTGCGCACCGCCTGTAGCCGGATGCGGGCGGCGACCAAGCGGACCAATTCAGCTCGGGCATAAGTGTTGAGCGCGATGCTTTCCTGAACGTCTTCGGTTTCGGAAATCCGCTCTACGATATCGCGGATGCGCAGCGCGGCCTGGCGGATCGCGGCTGGCGAGTTGTTGCCATAGAAGGCGGCCCCATGGCCGGTCATCGACAAGTCCGCATTGGCCAGAAGCGCCGGATCTATCGTGCCAAGCGCTTCGATCCCTCCGATGCGGCTCAAATAGAGATTGTAGCGTTCGGGGATGACCGTGACATAATGCTGGGTCTCTTTGAATGGCGGGACACCACCATATTCAAAGACCCGGCCGGGTCCGGCGTTATAGGCTGCAAGCGCATTGATGATATTGCCGTCAAAGGTGTTCAGTTGCGTTGCAAGATAGCGCGCGCCGCCATGCACCTGCAGGTAGGGGCTGTCATAATATTCCGGGTTGATGCCGAGATCGCTGGCGGTCCCGGGCATGATCTGGGTGAGGCCAAAGGCACCGACAGGTGATCGCGCCCCGATGGTGAAGCGGCTTTCCTGCCAGATGAGTGCCTGCAGCAGCGCGCGCCATTGAACGGGTGATAGACCCGCACGACCGACACCGGAAAACCCGCTGGTCTCCTGGGCCACGCGGATGATGAGTTGCTCGATGTTTTCCGAGGCATCGCCAAACATCCGCGAGCCGCCGGGATTGGGGTCGATCTCGGCACTTCCGTAGACGGATTCGACTGATCGGCCGGCATCGCCACTGCCGCTTTCCAGGCCTGCGACCATAGCCGGCAATCCCTGCCCGCCGAAGCTCGATTGGGCATCAAGGATGCGCTGTAGGGTTGCCAGCTGCTCGCGTTCGATCTCCGCGATGAGTTCAAGCACGGCAAGCTTGTCGGCCTGGATCGCGAGGTCGGCTTCGCGATCGCCGGTCTCAATGATGTCACGTGCGGTCAGCCCGCTGTCATTCGTCGGGACGCCCTGAGAAAGGGCGGCCGCGGGCAACAGGCCAAGCGCAAGAATGTACGCCCACTTAAACTTCAATATCGCTCTCCGAGGTGCCAAGCGGCGCGAAGGTGCAATCAGGTTCTGCGGTCGCCGTTGATGCGAGGAAGGTGAAGCAATTCGCCTGTGGCTCACGATACTGGGCGCAGGATGCCAGCGTCGTGATTGAGGCCATTAGGATAAGAATACGGATCATGAAAGCCTCCAGAAATCAGGGCGGTCGCGGTAATCGGCACCGACCAGGGCTTCGCCCTTTTCCATGCCGCCGAGGATGGTGAGATTTGGACCAAGGGCGCTCAGATCGGCGTCGACGACAATGGAGCCCTGGTCATCACGGATGAGGGCAAGACGGCTATCGCTGCCGGTGTTCAGCAATACGTCGAGTTCTTTCTCATAGAGATTCAGCATCGCGTAATCGGAGGCATGGGCGCGAATATTCGGGAGGAGGATTTGCGTCGGCACCGCCTCGACGATGGTCTTGCCGGTCCGGGTGCGCTCAAGCTGACTGGCGTATTGTGTCATCATCACCGCGACCGTGTTCTGCTTGCGCGCCGTCACCAGCCAATTTGACAAACGCTCGGCAAAATACGTGTTGTCGAGCGCCTTCCAGGCCTCGTCGATTACGATGATCGTCGGGCGACGGTCCTCGATCTCGCGTTCGACCCGACGGAAAAGATAGGAGAGAACAGCCATGCGTTCCTTTTCAGACTCGCTGTCGAGTATGCCGGTGAGATCAAACCCGACCACATCGCCTTCGAGCGAGAACGTGTCCTCCAGCGTCTGCCCGAAGATCCAGCCATATCGGCCCTCTTCGGTCCACTCGCACAGGCGCTGGTGCAGGTCGCCGCCATCATCGGTTGAAACAAAGAGCGATGTGAAATCCCGCCAGTTGCGCAGGGCGGGGTTTGTGGCTTGTGCGTTCTGGCGCACGACCTCCTGGATGCGGTTGGTCTGCGCCGGCGTCAGCGGCTTGTCGGCACGGTAGAGCAGGGTGGAGAGCCAGTCCGACAACCATGCCGTGCCGCGACTGTCGACCTCGGTCCAAAGAGGATTGAGTCCGGTGGGCTGGCCGGCTTTCAAGGACGCATAGCGCCCGCCATTGGCACGGACCGCCATCTCCATACCGAGACGGTAATCGAAGACGAAGATCCGTGCCCCTGCTCGACGGGCCTGTGTCATGAGAAAGGCCGAAAGCACCGATTTGCCTGAGCCGGGTCGGCCCATGATCAGCGTGTGACCACCTGTCGGTTCTTTCTCGGGGCTGCCCTGTTCATGATAGGAAAACCGATAGGCGCTTTGCTCCGGGGTGGGAAGCAAGGTGATGATTTTGCCCCATGGTACGTTGCTGGCCGGTTTGCCGAGTTGGGTCCGATGAAATGTCGCGAAATCTGCGAAGTTGCGGTTTGTAATCGCGCTGGCACGGACACGCTTGGGTTGGTTGCCGGGATGCTGGCTGAGGTAATGGGCCTTGGCGGCAACGCGTTCGCCAATCATCTTTACACCTTCGGCCGCAGCCGCATTCACGATCTCGGCGCTGAGCGTTTGCAGTTCGTCGAGCGTGTCGCAATAGATGGTCACGACCATGTGGTGTTCGCCAAAACTCTGGCGTTTTGCCTCAAGATCGTCGGCGGCGATGTCTAGCGCTTCCATCAGCGACAAGGCCGCGTCCTGGCTGGCCTGCATCTGGCGCTTTTGCCGCTTGATGCGGCCCGCCATCAGATTTGAATTGATCGGCGAAAAGGAATGCGTGACGATCATGTCCACTGGCAGGTTCAGCATATCGAACATGGTGCAGGAGGTGGCCTCGGAATATTCTCCGATGGTGAAGCTCTTGCCGAAGCGATGTCCGACGACGCCTTCGGAAAGCTCGAAATGATCACTCTGAAACGTCACGCGGGTATTGGCGACGTTGTAGGATAGGAAGCCGTAGGTGCTCGCGGGGTAAAGCGGTAGCTCTGTCCCTGTATTGAGGGCACCCAGAAAGCCGATCAACTCGCCATTTTCCGCAGTAAGTACGCGCGGGTTCAGCTCGGTCAGGCCTGACAAGAAGACATTCACGGCCTCGTTCAGGCGTCGCAGTCGCTTTTGGGTTTCTTCCTTGAAACGATCCGGCGCGCTGCGGTTCATGAAAGCGAGGAAGCTTTTGGGCGGAGGACGGTGAATGACCGTTAGAGTCAGCGTTTTGTCCCGGAGATCACCGTTTTCGAGTTTCTTGCGCCAGATCCGGTCCACTTCCCCCGCGAAGTTGTCATCGCGAACTGGATCAAGTTCCGGTGCGATTGCTTTGGAGACCTTGTGGACATAGTAGCTGAACTCTGGCCCCAACTGCGCGACGATCCGGGCGAAGAGTGCCGTCACCTTGTCGAGATAGGCATCATCGGTGGTGTAGCTGTTGATCCCATCAAGCCGGATGCACCGGAAGAGTTCGTTCACCCGCGTCCGGACAGTCCGATCATCGGCCAGGCTGACATAGGGGAGCATATGCGCCAGCCGCGTCTCGCGCGCATACCAGTTCGGCGTCATGGTGCGGAGATCGAGCGTTTCGCCCATGGCAGGATTAGGGCGCATAGCTGTCCCCGCCATGGATCGAGCGATTGCGCGTCGGTGGTGTCTCTTGCAGCGCTGTCATCATCACATCGATGAAGCGCGGATCCCAATCTGCGGCCTTCCAAAGCACGGGGTAGAGCAGGCCGGCCACGCCCAGCACCGCGATATGCTGGACCCAGACGAAGAGCAGAACCGAGCCAAAGAGCCAGACCATCGCATACATGATCGGTAGGCCCAAGAGCTTCGGTGGACGCACGAGGCCGAGAAAGAGGGGCGAGCGCTCAGCCATGAGTTACGGACTACCTGAGAAAACAGCGGCAACAATGGTGGGGGCGGCGGCAACGCCGGCGATCCCGACAAGCACCCAAAGCGCTTGGCGCAGATCTATTATGTTGAAGAACCAGCTCAGGAAGACACCCAGCACGGCGAGCGTTGCGATAACGACGCCAAGCGGACCGGTCAGTGCATCAACGATGCCCTGCAAGAGGCTCTGGATCGGCGAGAGGTCGATACTCTGGGCGAGAGCAGGCTCCGCAACGACCAGAAACACTGTCAGGCTGGCGAGAAATAGGTTTGAAATCTGTCTCATGAATTTGATCCTTCCAATCGGGCCACGACGGCCATGACACGGGCGACGTGGTTCTGGGTTTCTCTGTAGGGGGGAATGCCGCCGTACTGGCGGACCGCATCCGGGCCGGCGTTGTATGCTGCGAGGGCAAGACGCGGATCGCCGAACGTCTCCAACATCATCGCAAGGTAACGGGCGGAACCGTCGAGATTTTGCAGCGGATCTCGTGGGTCAACGCCCAGGTCACGTGCCGTTGCGGGCATCAACTGGCCGAGACCGATGGCACCGGCGCTTGAGATCGCGTCCTGCCGATAGGCGCTTTCTACCTCGATGTTGGCGCGGTAGAGGGTTAGCCAGTCCCGGACTGAGAGGTCTGCGCGGCGCAGCGCAGGGTGCCCGGCATAGCGAAGGGCGGTGGCCTCGATGGCTACCAGAACATCGGCGCGGGGCAGGGGCGCAGGCCGCGCAAGTGCGGCAACCTGGATTTCGTCTGGCCCATGGTCAGTCTCACCGAGGATCGCCAACTCATCGGTAGCGGACCCCTGGCCGATGCCGTCATTGTAATTGCGGGCAAAGCTGGTCTGAGAGCGGGACGGGTTCAGAGAGCCATCGCTCTCCATGACCATTACCATTTGCGCGGAGCACGGTCCCGCCAAAAACCAGAAGAGGAAGAGACTACTTGCTGCCGCCCTTGTCGGTTGCAGCCAGCTTATGAGATGTCCGCTGGCCTTCTTCGAGCGGCACATCGGCATGTGAGAAGCCAATGCCAATAAGGAAGGACACGACGCCTGTAATGGTTTTGAACTCGCGGATCTTGATGTCGTTATACGTGGTCCGCGTGCGGGCGGTGACCAGAAGCTTTTCGACGCCCTCGTCAGAGACGGCGCGCATAATCCAGATCCCGTAATAGCTGGGGCCTTTCTTGTGCGCAGCCTCCTGGCACAAGATTTCGGCGTTATAGCCGCTCTCCACGAGATCGCGGAATCTGGCTTCTGTGACCACATTTGGTGCTTCATTTTCCCAGTTCATAACTGCGGTCACACTTCTCATCATCCGAGTCGCATGAACGCCCCGCCCACCATGGACAGTGCATTCTTACGAAAATATATTAATGAAGCGCAAGGTATATTATTGAGCTTCATTGCGATACCGTTACCCTGCCCAATTGAGACAGAGATTAGGCTATGAGATCGACAATAGTGCACGCATTGGAAAAGATGAAGTCGCTGCAACGAATCCCGCAGACTATAGTATTGGGGTTGGGACTCGCAGGCCCCGCGGCAAGCGATACATGTTTTGCGCCGGAGAGACCTTACGTGCCGCACAATCCGTCAGCAGTAAGCGAGTTTGCTGACCTGATACGACGGGACTTCGAAGACTATATCCACGATATACAGGTGTATTTCCAATGTCTGGATGTGGAACGGTCACGCGCCTTTGAAGAGGCTCGTGACGTCAGTCAGGAATACGGCGAGTTCGTTGAGCGCGTAGAGCAAGAATGAAACCTATCCTCTTGCCCGGTCTGGTGGCCCGATTGGCTGGCGTTCTACGTCTGGAACGGGCTCGTCGCGCCAGAGGACAGAGGTTTCACCAGTATCCCAGTGATACTCGATGCCAACAACATGCCCCGATGTTTTACTGATCAATCTAAAAATGGGTTCGGCTTCTTGCAGCTCAGGTGTCGGAAAGCACAATTTCGCCTCCCTGGTTGACGACAAAGGTGAGAAGGCGATCCCTGTCCTTCCAGCGCGGTAGCAACAGAACGAGTGGATCAATTTGCAGTGCGTTAGCGATAGTTTCGAGCTTCGCCAGCGTGACCGAGTGTCTTGCGTTTTCGATCTTGCCCATATATCCACGACTGACGCCGGCATCGGCGGCAAGAGTCTCTTGGCTCAACCCGCGATGGCGACGTATGTCTTTGATATTATGGGCAACTCGATCATCTATCATTATGGCGTTGAAGGAGCCACGCGGAGATAGATATCACCACGCGATATATGTTACATTCGAAGAAATGTGCTCAGTAATTAACCTGTTCGAATCCGTAGTTTCCTTGGTAGTCGCGCCAATCAACAAAGACGGACCGGTGAAAAATGCTCGGACAATGCGCTCCCCAACTCTCCAGCCCAATATGGGCCGAAGGCAGTGCGGAAACTGACGATCTTTGCCATGCGAATTCGCCCTGAATTCCATAGGTGCCCAAGAGGACTGTGGCGACGCGATTACAATCGCCATCCCGCCCAGATTCGTGTTGGCGTGCGTAGCGAACATCAAAGACGCGGATAGAGCGAACGAAGTTGAACTCTGGGCCGCTTATATCGATATCTGCGCGCTCTTGAATCTGCTGTATAGCATAGTCAGCGGCGAAGGGGCCGACTGAAGTTTTGTCAGATTTCCAGATACTTTCAGTAGGCCGCAGACTTGGGGAGTAGTCAGATTCGCGCGAGTAGTGGAGCGTTCCATCGCTGTTGTCATTGAGCAGGATGTCAAAGATTCGGGATGTTGGGTGAGTTTGACGTTCAATCTCATAGGATGCGCCCATCGGACAGCGCCAGATTTGCAGTGGCGGTTCTACAGGCCAAGGGGTAATGCGCCGGATGAATTCGGCACGCGCTCGTGTGCAAGGGACTGATGCGGGCCATCCGCCTGAAAGGCAAAGTAGGATTGCGCAGTCGATTGGGTAGGTTTGAGCTTTGATGCTGCTTGGAACCCAACTGATCGTAACGGCCAGTACTATTGGCAGGTGAAGAAAGAGTTTTTGTAGCTGATGGTGCATGAAAGGATCCTCACTTTGAGCATCAGCATACTACGCTAGTATATTATTGCAAATCATAGTATATTATTGTTTCATTTGTGTGTTTTGGCCTTCGACGGTTGCCGAAAATCGACCCAAGATCGGGCTTTCACAGGCGATGGCGGTTCGTTGTTCAATGACATGCGAATTACGTTTCTGGTTCGAACGGAAGATGAAAACAGACTTCTCACTTGCGTCCTCTACAGCTTGTCAGCCAGCTGCTGGATTAGTTGGTTGAGCCCGACCACACTTGCTTGAGTCACCTTCTTGTAAACCGGATCACGTATCGATTTGGGCTTTTGCTTCTCCTGCTTCCATTAGGCTTGTTGTGTCTGGAAAAACCTTGCTAGCTCTTGCGAGATTTTGGGGTTGTCTACGGGAGCGTCTAGCTCGGAAAGCGCCGGATCCAAGACGTCTTCGGGGACAAGACCTCGGCCACGTTTTTCAATCAGTTCGCCAACAAACGCACTCGGGAATTCAGGATGAGGTTGCCAGGAAACAATGTGGTCTCCATAGGCCAAGATGCCATAGCGGCAAAAGCCATTGCCACCCAATACGCGCGCGCCTTCGGGAAGCTCTACAACCTGATCCTGGTGCCAGGCATTGAGACTTAGATCCTTGCCTTCTACCTGGTAAGTGGTTCTGCCAACCGCCCAGCCGTCTTTGTACTTTTCAACTTTACCACCCAATGCCTGGGCGATGATCTGGTGACCAAAGCAAATACCGGCCAAAGGTATTTTCTCTTTGTCGATCTGACGTATCAGATTCTCCAACGGCGGGATCCAGGTGTGATCCTCGTAAACACCGTGCCTTGAACCGGTTATCAGCCAGGCATCGGCATCGTTCAGACTCTGAGGGAAGACGCCATCCAGTACAGCCCAGGTTTCAAATTCAAACCCGTTCCCATCCAGCATGGTGCGGAACATCTGATCGTAGTCGCCAAACAAGCTGGACAAGTCGTCAGGGCAGCGGCCAGTTTGCAAAATACCAATTTTCATGTGTCACCAGATCGCTCAGATTGTACTCAGATAGGTTTGTTGCTCGAACTTCGACACTTGCGCCCGAAAGCGAAAATGCTCCTGCCTTTTGCAGCCGACAATCAAATCGCGCATCAGAGGAGGAAACAAAGAAGCAGATCGTTTACCCTCTTCAAAGGCATCAATCCCCGCTTCCCAATTTGAAGGCAAAGAAGGCAAATCAAGACCGCTTACATCACCGGTCACAGCTTCCGGCGCTTGCAGCTTCTCTTGAATGCCGATCAAAGCGCCGCCCAGAATGGCCGTCAGGACGAGATAGGGGTTTGCGTCGGCACCTGCCACCCTGTGTTCGATCCGGCGCGCCTGATGCGGGCCGCCGGGAATGCGTATCGCCGAGGTCCGGTTTTCATATGCCCAGGAAACAACGGTGGGAGCGTGGCATCCAGGCAGCAGGCGACGATACGAGTTTTCATGCGGCGCAAAGATCAGCATGTTTTCGGGCATGGTCTCGACCAAACCGGCCACTGCCTGGAGCATGGTTTCGCTGCCCAGATCGGTGCTGTCATCAAACACGTTGCGACCGTCAGCATCAATCAGTGAGAAATGCACATGCATCCCACTGCCCGGTCGGTCGCCATAGGGTTTGGCCATGAAGGTCGCGCCCATGCCGTGTTTCTGTGCGAGGCCCCGCACCAATTTCTTAAAGAAAATAGCGTCATCAGCCGCCTTTAACGGGTCCGGGCAATGCAAAAGATTGACCTCGAATTGCCCGGCGCCAGCTTCGGAAATGGCGGCATCCGCGTCGATCTCCATATCCGCACAGGCGGCATAGATATCGGCCAGGAACGCGCGCTGGTCCTCCAGTTCGTCCAGCGACAGAGGCGTGTCGAAGTTCTGACATTTGCCCGTATTCGGGCTGCGCGGCGGAGAGAGCTCCTCGCTTTGCAGGTCGTAGAGGTAGAATTCGAGCTCGGTCGCGACAACCGGCGTCAGGCCCAATTCCGCAAACTCGCCGACGACTTTGGCAAGCGCATGGCGGATATCGCCGGGAAATGGGTCGCCGTCTTCTGTGTGCATCCACAAGGGCGCCAGATATACGTTCTCGCCAAGCCATTTCATTGGCAAAGGGCCCCGCCCGGTAAAGCTGCAAACGCCGTCACCATCGCCGTGGTCGTAGACCAGCGGACTGCCTTCGATATCGTTGCCCCAGATATCCATGCTGGCCAGGGACTGAGCCATGCGAATTTGGCCCTTGCTGATCTTTTCCATTTGGCTGATCGCAACCTGCTTGCCGCGCAGAACTCCGTTCAAGTCACAGATGCAGCCGTAAACATGGCCAGCCTCAATCTCACCCATCCTGCAAATCCCCTTTCCACTCTTCGTTGTCGGTTCTGTCACCGAGCATGAGTATTGGGAGCAAAGGAAGGAATATTATATCATCAAAGCTATACTATGGGAATTATTGAAGCATGTGCGATGGTGATAGCGTCTGCGATTAGGTCAGCCGGTCGTAGATCAGTGTTAAGGAGTGGTGGCGAGCAATCCGCTTGGCACTTACGGTGTTGAATTTGCCATACCGCTCGCCAGTCGCAAGGGGCCGAATGGCTTTTCGAAGCCAGTCGATGGGACTTTAAGAGGATTGTTCAATTCAAAACTCGAGAGCCGTTGGCTGGTTTTGCGTAGACTGTCCTGCGAAGGAGGAGGGCATTCGGAGTATTTCCCAAGGTCGGCTGCGAAAGAGGGGCGCGCACCCTGAGTATCGTTGTAATTGCGCTCCCCTATCAGAATCCGAAATGGTCAATCTTTGACTGAAATCACTGCGAGGCAGAGAAACCGCTCGGGTGGTCTCTATTAGAGAACCCGTATTGATGGCAGTTTCGGATGTAAATACGATCTAATCGAAGTTTATTCTCCTTGAGATACAGCCGCAACTTGGGCTTCCACTTCTGCGATCAAGATGTCCCTGAAACTGCTGGCGCCAATTCCCAGCGGGCGGGACTTTCTATGAATGACCGAGCATATGTTACCAACCCGACTGCCTGAAATACGAATTTCACGCGCACGTCCCTTCTGAACCCAGACCTCGGCAAATCGCAAGGGGATAAAGCCCAGGTAGCGAGAAGAAAGGACCAACAGCATTCGTGAAAGGATCGTTTGGGCAGAAGCCGAGAAGCTCAACCCCGAAAGAAACTGGCGGAGTTCTTCGGTCTGGACCGCATCCGTTCTGACAAAAATGTGCCGCTGCAGATCGGCATAAGTGATGTCTTTATCGTCCATGTAATAGAGGGGGTGATTGTTGCCGCAGAAAATCCCCATCTCTTCCACAAAAAGTGGTTTAATATCAATGGCATGGCTTTCCTGCAAGACCGTTGTGAAACCCAGATCGGCATTGCCTTCGAGGACGGCTCCCAGGATGCGGTCCGGGGAAGACATCCGAACCCTCAGATCCATTTGAGGAAACAGTTCGTTCATCTTTGCAATGACCGATGCAATCGGCCGCTCCATCTCAAAGATCAGGCTGTCATCGAACATGACACTGACTTCGCCCTCCAAATGGTGGGACGCCGTTCCGACAAAACTTGAGAATCGGTCTATTTCATCCATCAACTGTTCGGCTGCGGTGTGAACCAATTGACCTTGCTCGGTCAACGAGAATCCGGAACGACCGCGCTCGCACAATCTGATCCCCAGGCGCTTCTCCAGTTTGGATAGGCCAATACTGATGGCCGACTTGCTTTTGTTCAGGCGGTGTTCGGCTGCAGTGATCCCGCCAGCAGCGGAAATCTCCAAAAATTCACGCAGCAGGGTGATGTCACCATCGGAGAGCTTTCCACGAAACCCTGTTCGCACTCGTGACATGCGATATCCTCAAATTGATGCATTAAGTTCTGTTATGTTAAACTAAGGTTGACAAAAATGGAATTTTTTTGTCGGATTTCGCCTCTTAGCTTCTAGATTACTAAACCATGAGGGCGACTATGAAGTCATAGAATAGATCATACGCTTGCAAAAAGCGGTTCCGGTCGCCGGGATCGAAAAATGATCCCTGATCCACCAAGACCTCTTTCACGTCATTTCCTGCTGTTTGCGATTTGATCCGCTCGCGTGCCCCAAAATCAAGAAAAGTGAAACTGCAATCCCACCAACAGAGGAAACCATGAAACTGAAACTTACACTTCTTAGCTGCGTTACGGTTTCGGCGCTTGTTGCTGCGACAAGTTCAAACGCGGGCGATTTAACGATCATCAGCTGGGGCGGTGCCTATCAGGAGGCACAACGCGAAGCATTCTTCGATCCCTACATCAAACAGCATGGCCCGCTTCGTGACGAGGCCTACAACGGAGAGTTGGCCAAAATAAAGGCGATGGTCGAAACCGGTGATGTGACTTGGGACGTAGTCCAAATGGAAGCGCCTGAAATCGAAAATGCCTGTGACGAAGGCCTGATCGAACGCATCGATTGGGATCGACTTGGTGGTGCATCGCAGTTCATCGAAAGCGCGGAAATGGGCGACTGTGGTGTTGGCGCTATCGTCTACTCACTTGTTCTGGCCTATGACACCTCCGAGCTTGGCAATGATGGTCCGAAAAACTGGGCGGATTTCTGGAATGTAGAGAAATGGCCGGGCAAACGTGCGCTTCGTAAAACAGCTAAGTTCACGTTGGAGATCGCATTGTTGGCCGATGGTGTGCCAACTGCCGAGGTGTATGATGTACTTCGAACGCCCGAAGGTGTGGATCGCGCCTTCGCCAAATTGGACGAGATCAAAGGCGATATCCAATGGTGGGAAGCCGGTTCGCAGCCGCCGCAATGGCTTGCTGCAGGCGACGTCGTCATGACAAGCGCCTATAACGGCCGCGTGTCCAATGCCATTGCTGAAGGTCTGGACTTTGCAGCCGTATGGGACGGGCAAGTCTACACGCTTGATGGTTGGGCTATTGTAAGTGGCTCTGACAACGTGGATGCCGCGTATGACTTTATCAAGCTGGCGAACCAGCCCGCGAACCAGGCGGTGCTGTCGAATGCAATCCCGTATGGCACCATCCATCCGGGTGCGACTGAGTTCGTTCAGGTAGAAGTTCAGGCACAACTGCCGACGGCTCCGGCAAACCTGACCAACGCCCTTAGTCAGGACACGGATTTCTGGATCGATCATATCGAAGAGTTGAACGAGCGCTTTAACAACTGGGCATCTCAGTAAATCCAAAACATTTTGGCGGGGTCGGCCGTACATCCAATGCGCCGGCCCCAGTTTTCTTTCTCCCATTGGGAAAGAATGACCGATCTCCCATATCCTACAGGTAGTGTGATGCAAATGGCAACGGCGGAACCGTCCTCCATGAAACGCGAACTGGCACGGGCGGACCACAAGAAAACCCGCTCAGCCATGTATATGGTTATGCCTCTTTTTGTCGTCGTCGTGGTGTTCTTTGCCTTTCCCATCCTGGGGCTTCTCACAGGTGCAGTGCACAGCCCGACCTATGAACATAATTTCCCACGGTCCGCAGAGCATCTGAACAGCAATGCCGAATTTGATGAAACCTTCTATGAACTGCTGTTTCAGGATCTCCGGAACGCAGACGAAGCCCGCACGACGGGAAAAGTCGGGCGCAGGCTTAATCAGGACAAGCCTGGTTTCACCACGATGCTGAAAAAGGCCACCCGAAAAAGTCGCGGTGAAACCCCGCAAGAAGGTCACTACAGAGCGTGGTTTGCGGAACTCGACAAGCGATGGTTAGAGGTCGAGTTTCAGGCTGCTATGAAGCGCGCTGCCCGGCCCTATACGGACTTCTTCATACTCAAGTCGCTCGACATGAAGCGCGACATGAATGGCGAGCTGTCTCTGGTCGACGAAAAGCAGGCCCTGTTTCTGGAAGTCTTTCTGCGAACCTTTTCGATCAGCCTGGGTGTGACCCTTATATGCTGTCTACTGGGTTATCCGCTGGCCTGGTCCTTGGTTCAGGCCTCGCCGAAATGGCGCAACATCATGTTGCTGGGAGTACTGTTTCCTTTCTGGACATCACTGCTGGTACGTACTGCCGCATGGGTCATCGTTTTGCAGAAGGAAGGGCCAATTAATTCTGCCTTGCAGGGTCTTGGGCTGATCAATGATCCACTGACGCTGGTTTTCAATCGGTTTGGTGTGTACGTCGCGCTCACCCATATCCTTTTGCCATTCTTGGTACTGCCACTTTACAGCGTCATGAAGGGAATTCCGCGCGACTACATGCGCGCAGCCAAAAGCTTGGGCGCACGTCCCGCATATGCCTTCCTAACGGCATACTTCCCGCAAACACTGCCGGGCCTAAGCGCCGGCGCAATTCTCGTCTTCATCATGTCGATTGGCTACTACATCACACCCGCTCTGGTCGGCGGTCCGAAGGACCAGATGATCAGCTACTTCATCGCGTTTTACACCAACAATACTATTAACTGGGGTTTGGCCTCTGCGTTGGCGCTAAATCTCTTTATCGTGACCTTGGTGCTTTATTCTCTCTATCAGAGGATCGTCGGCGGCAGCCGCGTGTCGATGGGGGTTTGATATGAAGTTTGACCCGTCCCTCACCCGTCCGGAGCGCGTTTCCGTATTCCTAACATTCGCGGGTTCTGCCGTGATCCTGAGCTTTCTGGTCCTGCCTATTTTGGCGATCGTTCCGCTTTCCTTCACCCATGACAGCATCCTGAGCTATCCGGTCGAGCACTGGAGCCTGCGCTGGTATCGGGTTCTGGTGAATAATCCGATCTGGGGAGAGGTCCTCAAAAACAGTCTTGTGATTGCATTGGCGTCCACCTTGGTTGCCACCACGCTCGGCACTTTGGCTGCTATGGGCCTGACCCGTCGGCATTGCCCGGCACCGGGAATTCTGACAGCCTTTCTCCTGACACCAATGATTGTTCCGGTAATCATTACCGGCGTGGCATCGTATTTCTTCTATACGAAACTCGGTCTGACCAACTCGTTTGTCGGCATGATCCTGGCACATAGCATTCTGGGCACACCGTTCGTTGTCCTGACGGTATCGGCAACTTTGCAAGGGTTCGACCTCAATCAAAGCCGTGCTGCCTACAGCCTTGGGGCGCGGCCGATATTTGCCTTTACCTCGGTCGTCATGCCGCAGATCGCCCCAGGTATCATGTCAGGCGCGCTGTTTGCCTTCATCACTTCGTTTGATGAAGTGATCGTCGCCCTCTTCATCGCTGGGACTGAACAATACACTCTCCCACGGCAAATGTTCTCCGGCATTAGGGAAAACCTAGACCCGACCATAGCAGCAGTTGCAACCGTTATGATCGTGGTATCGGTCTGCATCCTTGCCCTAGCTCAATTCGTCGCTGCGCGCGGCCAAAAGAACGGTAACTCCCATGGATAATTTTGTAGAGTTTGATGGTGTCCAAAAGACATATGACGGGGAAAACCTTGTTATCAAGTCCCTTGATCTATCGATCGCTCGTGGTGAGTTTGTAACCTTGCTTGGTCCATCAGGCTCCGGAAAAAGTACGGCTCTGATGCTGCTTGCCGGATTTGAACAGCCCACCCAAGGGATTATCCGGTTAAATGGGCGGACGCTCAATAGTGTCGCTCCGTTTGATCGTAACATTGGCCTTGTGTTTCAAAACTATGCTCTGTTCCCGCATATGACGGTAGCAGACAATATCTCCTACCCCCTCCGAGTACGTAAAGTTGGCCGGTCCGAACGGGAAGATCGCGTAAGAAAAGCATTAGATCTCGTTCAACTAGGGACATTCGGTTCACGTTACCCAAAGCAGCTATCCGGAGGTCAGCAGCAGCGGGTCGCAGTCGCACGCGCGCTCGTGTTTGACCCGGAACTTGTACTAATGGACGAGCCCCTCGGCGCGCTGGACAAAAAGCTGCGCGAAGAGATGCAGGTGGAGATCAAACACATTCACGAGAATCTGGGGATCACCATGGTTTTCGTGACACACGATCAGGACGAAGCCCTGACTATGTCCGACCGAATTGCGGTGTTCAACGATGGGCGGGTTCAGCAAGTCGACAAACCTGGGGTACTTTACGAACGACCGGCCAACAGATTTGTGGCCGATTTCGTGGGCGAAACGAACATGATCATGACTACGGTCATGGCCGCCAGCAATGAGACCGTCACGCTGCGCTTGGCCACCAGTGAGGTTGTCACGGCCAAGCCGGCCCAGGATCTCACTGAGCAAGTCGATGCGGTGTTATCGATGCGGCCGGAAAGGCTCACGATTGACTTAGACGGATTGGGCGTAAATGCGATCTCGGGAACCTTGGTTGAAAAAATCTACCATGGTTCCACGATCAAAATGGTCTTTGCTCTTCAGAACAACGAAAACGTCATCGCCCAAGTCCGGGCTGGCAATCCGATTGCTGGCATGGAGGTTGGGACTGCTGCACGCCTATCTTTCAATGCCGATGACGCGCGGGCCTTTGTATCAGGTTAGACCAGTTAGGAGCCTGTGGGGAATCGGACAATCAACCAAGTCAACGCGGGTCAAGCTGTTATAGTGCTTGCGCGGAAGACGCCGAAAAATCTCACGGTGAACAGTTAAGGAAAAGGCCGAACTCGTTGATTGGCAAAATGGACCATCTGCCTCCAAAAAGCTGTGTAGGTTCATGATAGGAGTGGTCCAGCGGTAACCAACACGGAGCGAAGATGAATAAAATATCTCATACATCAAAAGATGAGGCAGACAAGAGTTCAACCTTGGGCGATGCGCAAAGGCAAATTTTGGATGAATTCGACTACGATCTCTTTGTGATCGGCGGCGGGTCCGGCGGTGTACGCGCGGGCCGTTTGGCTGCGGCTGGTGGTGCTAAAGTGGGTCTTGCAGAAGAGTTTCGCATGGGCGGCACATGTGTGATCCGCGGTTGTGTGCCCAAAAAACTTATGGTCTTTGCTTCACAGTATGGTCCTGCTGCAGAAAAGGCCGCGCGCTATGGCTGGAAAGGTTATCATGCGGGCGAGTTTGATTGGTTGCAGTTTCGATCAATGCTTAATGCGGAGCTTAGCCGCCTTGAAGACATCTATCAGCGTAATCTGGGCAATGCGGGCGCGGAAATTTTTAATGCTCGTGCGGTTGTAAAGGATGCCCATACGGTTGTGCTGTCAACAGGCAAGGTTTTCTCCGCTAAGCACATTCTAGTTGCCACGGGTGGACGGCCATTCGTGCCCAACGCGCCAGGGGCGCAAGAGCTGGGGATCACTTCAAACGAAGTGTTCAATCTCAGGGAGTTTCCCAAGCGAATCTTGATTGTTGGTGGTGGCTATATAGCCTGTGAGTTTTCTTTCATATTCAACGGCTTAGGGTCGAAGGTGACGCAATGGTATCGGGGCGCGCGGATCCTGCGCGGCTTTGATGGCGAAGTTCGCGACTTTCTTGCCCAGCATATCCATAACTGCGGCGTTGATCTTCATGTGGGTATTGAAGTTGAGCGGATGGAGCGCCGCGACGATGCAATTTGGGTCAAGGGCACCGATGGCCGTGAAGAAGTCTTCGATCAGGTGCTCTTTGCTACGGGTCGCGTGCCCAACACAAAAGGGCTGGGGCTTGACAGAATTGGCGTGAAGCATGGTCGCAACGGCGAGGTTATTGTGGATGAGTATTCCCAGAGCTCTGTCCCTTCGATCTATGCAGTGGGTGATGTCACCAACCGCATCAATCTCACCCCGGTAGCTATTCGCGAAGCGATGGCCTTTGTGGAAACCGTTTTCAATGGAGTCCCGACGAAGCCCGATCATGAAAACGTTCCTTCAGCTGTCTTTACACAACCGGAATACGGTGGGGTCGGCATGGGTGAAGAAGAAGCGCGAGATCAGGAGAAGATTGATGTCTACACCGCATCCTTCCGCCCAATGCAATCTAGCTTCATTGGTACCGACGACAGGGTCCTCTGCAAGCTTGTGGTCAGCCAGACCACACAGAAGGTTTTGGGGGTTCATATTATCGGCCCGTCTGCGGGTGAGATAATCCAGTTAGCCGCCGTTGCGGTTAAAATGAATGCAGCCAAAGAAGATTTCGATCGCGCCGTAGCTGTCCACCCAACCATGTCGGAAGAGATCGTGCTGATGAAAACGCCGGCACGTTCCGATTGAGCTATCCAGTAGTATAACACGAGGTTTCTGTAACACTATCTGCGTATCTGATGGGAATTGCGACTACAGTAGCCTCGGACGGATCATGTTCCAAACGCATATCGGGATAATTGGACGTGACTTATTCTAGTGGAGTGGATCTGGTGCCGCCGCAACCCATGACAAATCGTTGGTTGCGGCGAACCGGCTTTCAAATATTTGAGCCGCACATGTGATCCCGGCAAATTCCAATGCCGCGGATTGGCGGTGTCACAGGAACATGCGTGTCTGGTCTTGTGATGGGGTTGCGCAATCAAGCGGTAGAGGGGTCATGCCAGACTTGGCAACCACAATACGATCGATGGAAACACAACCAGCAAGGCAATCGTCAAAGCGTCTGCAACGAAGAACGGGCTGACTCCCTTAAATACATCTTGAACAGTCAGGTCTGGGCAAACGCCGGCGACAACAAAGCAGTTTAGACCGATCGGCGGCGTTATGAGGCAGAACTCTGCCATCTTGACCACCAGGATCCCAAACCAGACGGCGCACATGGTGCCGGACATGCCAAAGGTGCTTGCTTCTGCGGTGACAAATTCACCGCCGTTCAACGCCATCACCGCAGGATAAACCACAGGCAAGGTCAGCAACAGCATCCCGATGGCGTCCATGAACATTCCCAAAACAGCATAGGCCAAAAGGATGCAGATCAGGATCAACCATGGCGACATGGTCAGTGATGTTATCCAATCCGAAAACGCGCCGGGAAGATCGGCGAAACCCAGAAAGCGCACATAGATCAATACGCCCCAGACAATCGTGAATATCATCACTGTAAGCTTGGCGGTTTCAACCAGCGCCGCTTTCAACTCGGACCAGCGCATACCGCGAAAAATCGCCATGCAAAAAACAATAAATGCACCAACTGCGCCACCCTCTGTCGGGGTTCCCCAGGCGTCCCCGAACGGATTATAGACAAAGAAAATGATGACAACGACAACCGCCAGGATTGGCAAGGCGGGAGGGAGTGAAGCAAATCGCTCTTTCCATGCGAACCCGGTAACGGGTGGGCCCACGGTCTTAAAGATCATCGCAATCCCAATAATCAAAGTGGCATAGACGACTGCTGAGAAAATGCCTGGCAGAAAACCCGCCAGAAGCAACATGCCGACATCCTGTTCAACAATCAGTGCATAGATTACCAGAATAGCAGAGGGAGGAATCAGGGACGCCAATGTCCCGCCGGCAGCCACCACACCCGCAGCAAATTGTTTGTTGTAGCCAGCTGCCATCATTTCCGGGATCGCGATGCGCGCAAATACTGCTGCGGTTGCCACCGAGGCTCCTGATACGGCGGCAAAACCGGCTGTTGCAAAAACTGTCGAAACTGCCAGGCCGCCAGGTACCCATGCGATCCATCGTTTTGCGGCTTCGAACAGACCAGATGTGAGCTTTGCGTAATACGCCAGATAACCAATAAGGATAAAGGTCGGAATAAGGCTGAGTGCGTGCGCCGAAACCTTCGATTGCGGGACTTGGCCCGCGATCTTTGCGCTAATCTCTACTGACTTCCAGAATTTGCCCGGGTCATAGTCAAACCCGTTCCAACGTAGCCACACCAAGCCCAAAAAGCCGGAAATCGCGGTAACAAAGGCTACGCGCAGGCCAAGGACCACCAGCGCCAGCATGACGCCGGTCACAAGAAGACCGATCGTTACATTATCCATTAATTCGCGCCCTCAAGTTGCCCGGCCTCGGCCTGGGCCTGTTCTGAAATGGTGAGCGGCAGAGGGACGGCGGCTGGCCTTCTGGCATTTATCCAGAACGCCCGGCCATAACTAAATGCCTGCAAAATCAGACGCAGACAAAGCACTCCGAAAGCAAGGGGAACGACAAGTTTTGAGGGCCAGAGGGGGATGCCGACATCAGCTGTGCTGTCACGGCTACAAAGGGGCCGGGCGCAATCAAAGCTTCTGTCAAAATGGGCCCATGCGCCCCACGTAAGAAGGATAAGGACCGTCAGGGTCAGAAGAACACCCAGGAATTCCACGAACCAAAGTGTCCGACCGTGAAGCCGACCCACAAACAGGTCCATACGAATGTGCCCGCCTTCACGTTGGACATAAGCGATGCCAAAGATCGCGATCAGCGGCATCAGAGCTTCGATATAGTCGACGTATCCAAGCATTGGGGTGGACAGAAACTTTCGCCCCACAACAGAGAATACCGCGAGGAACATGAGCGAGAAAATGGCAAGACCTGTGAGCAATGCCATTGTACGTTCCAGTGGAACCAGGCACCGATCTAACCTGCTGAGCAGGCTGGAATCCTCCCGAACTGACGAACTAGTAGCCACGTTTCCTCCCCACCCCAGCTTTCTTCCGAGGGGCTTTTCGCCCAGATTTCAGCGCCGGTTTGCCTGCGACATTGATGTGATGGCCACTCGCCAATCTACGCGTTCGTTTCGCAGCTGTCCTTTGAGACCTGTCGCTCTTGGATATGCCGCAAAACTTGACCCTATCGCCGCTCCGACGTGCGGCCGGCGATAGGGTTTTTTTATCAGAACCTGAACTGATCAGTTCGCGGCCCGCTCGTCTTCCAGTGTTTTCAAAATCAGATCGACAAGTTCCTGACCGGGAATGCCCTGAGATTCCATTTTCGAAATCCATGCCTCGCGGATCGGGATGGCGGCGGCGGCACGGAAATTCGCCAGTTCGTCCTCTGGAACCTCGATCCTCTGGACATTGTTTTCGTCAAGTACAGAATCCCATCTCGCAAGCAACTCGCCATAAGTTGCAAGATAGTGATCCATCGCTTCTGAAACTGAACTGTCAAAGGCCGTGCGTTCGTCGTCAGACAGGCTCTCGTAGGCGTCAATATTGACAACAACCGGGCAATTAGCCGTGCCAGGATTCAGGTTTGTGGTCCACCAATCCGCCTCGTTGATAGTTCCATATGCAAAATGCGCGTGCTCAGCAAAGGCGACCGTGTCAACAACACCGGATTGCATTGCCTGATAGGCTTCGGTCGCTGTAACCGAAGTTGGAATTGCGCCCAGCATCTCAAAGGCTTTACCCATCTCGCCAGATGTGCGGACACGCATCCCCTGCATCGATTCCAGAGTGCCGCGTGGTTCACCGGTACCAACGAGATTGTACTGCGGCATTGGCGAGGACATGACGAGCTTTGCGTTCCATTCGGCCATTTCCGCGGCTGCCGCCGGGTGCGCATAGATAGCTTCGTCGATTGCGACTTGCTCTTCGAGGGAGCGGACACCCAGGAAAGGCAGTTCCAGTGCGGTGACAACCCGGTTTTTGTCTGGATGGTATCCGGCACAGAATTGGGCCATTTCAAATGCCCCGATCGAGATGCCATCAAGATTTTCCCGGTTATTGGACAGGCCACCATAGCTGATATTCAAAGTGAACTCACCGTTGGTTTTTTCAGATACGAGTTCGGCCAGTCGTTCGACATGCTCTGTGAAAGCGCGACGCTTGCCCCACAAAGATACATTCCATTCCGTTGCCATCGCCTCTGCGGCAAAGCCAGTTGCCACAGCGATTGATACACCTTGCAGTAGTAGTTTATTCATAGTGCCTCCCTAACTTCTGTTTTGGCTTGATTATTGCCCTGGGCCTGTCCTTCGTACTCAGGTGTGAATGCTATTGGGATCAGCGCCGGGCACTCAGCCCCGGTGAACACCGAAACTGAATATGTTGATTAGCAACCTCTCCGGTTCTGATTACTCGCCAATGACCGACTTGAGGGTTTTGCCAACGATCGACAGCATCTCATCCAATTGGGATTTTTCCGTGATCAACGGCGGACAGAATGTGATGGCGTCAGTTGCCGCCCGCACGATCAGACCGTTTTCAGCGAGAGAGTTATTGACGATATTGCCCCGGGTGCCAGGCGCATAGTCGTCACCATCTTCCGGGCCGAGTTGCAAGGCGGCAACCATACCGACGCCGCGCACTTCGGCAGTCCAAGGGTGATCCAGGAAACCCTTCAGCCCGTTGATCATATAAGCGCCGTTTTCCCGCGCCTTCTCAACAAGCCCATCCTCTTCGATGATCCGAATGTTCTCAAGGGCGACGGCTGCGCCAACCGGGTGCCCGCCGCCAGTGTAGCCATGGCCCAAAACGCCGATCCGCCCGCTTTCTTCGGCAATCGGATCATAGAAGCGCTTGTTCATCATGAAGGCTGAAAACGGCATATAGCTCGATGTCAGCTGTTTCGACATGGTCATCACGTCAGGCTTGAGGTTGTAGGTGTGCGAACCGAACATTTCGCCGGTTCGGCCGAAACCGCAAATCACCTCGTCCGCGACAAAAATGATGTCATATTTCGCCAGAACCTTCTGGATCTTCTCCCAGTAGGTCTTGGGTGGTACGACGACACCGCCCGCACCCATCACGGGTTCGGCAAAGAAGGCCGCGATGGTTTCAGGGCCTTCGCGCATGATCAGATCATCAAGGTCTTGCGCACAGCGCGTTGCGAACTCTTCCTCGGTTTCCCCGTCCTGCCCTTCGGCCCAATAGTCCGGGCAAGTAGTGTGCAGGAAGCGATCCAATGGCAGATCAAAGCTGGTGCGCGTATAGGACAGGCCGGTCAGGCTCGCCGCGACCGCGGTGACACCATGGTAGGCGCGTTCGCGGGCGATGATCTTTTTCTTTTCCGGTTGCCCCATCGCATTGGAGCGATACCAAAGCATTTTTACGATGGTGTCATTCGCTTCCGAACCTGAATTGGTATAAAACACCTTGTCCATTTCAACCGGCGCAAGCGAGATCAGCTTTTCCGCCAGATCAATCGCGGCGCTATGCGATTTGTGGTTGAAGTTGTGATAATAGGGCAGCTCTTGCATCTGACGCATCGCGGCGTCGATCAGGCGACGTTCATTGAACCCAACGGCCACGCTCCACAATCCGGCCATACCTTCGATGTAGCGTTTGCCATCCGTATCCCAGACATAAACTCCATCACCTTTGGCCATGATCGATGGTCCGACCTCGGGATGCGCTGCGGCATTGGTATAGGCGTGAAAATGATAGGCGATGTCACGTGCTTCCGGAGAGTTTGCGGCGTAGTTCATTGGTTCCTCCAGCCATTTCTGATAATCCATCAGGAGGTGCGGTGACCGACCCTGAACAGCTGCGCACATGATTACTGTGCCCCAAGCAAACAACAATTTTCGCCTATGAAACTTTAACTTCTAGAAAAGCCGTAGTATTCTTTGTTGGTCGACCTTCGGCATCAAGAATCTTTGAACTTCTGGGGTTAGCCATGTCCATTCAGCTTCAAGGCGCAGATCTGCATCTATTGAAAGTCTTTGTTGCAATCGCCGAAGAAGGCGGTGTGTCGGCTGCACAAGAGCGCCTGAACGTTGCTGCCTCGACTGTCAGCACACATCTCACACATCTGGAAACTCGGCTGGGTTTGCGTTTGTGCAATCGGGGAAAGAGTGGTTTTGCATTGACTGAAGAGGGGCAGTTGGTCCTGGAAGCCGCTTATAAGCTCCAACAACACATAAATGCGTTTTCTCAATCGATTAGCTTCATCAAGGGCGAGGTCGTTGGTCAGGTGAAAATCGGTCTGATGGCGAACCTGTTGTCCAACCCATCTTCAAGGATTGCAGCCGCATTGGCGCGCATCCAGGAAGAATACCCCTTAATTTCCCTACAGGTTCTTGATGTTCGCCCTGATAAGACAGAAACAGAACTTCTGCGAGGGGATCTCGATATTGTCATCTCCGCCATGTTTCAATCGATTCCGACGATTGACCGAATAGAGTTATTCAAGGAACCGCATGTCGTCCTTTGCGCCAAATCGCATCCATTGTTTGACGTTCCAGATTCAGAAATTTCTGCGAAAGACGTTCTGAAATGCGATTGGGCAGTTGAGACATACCCATTACCGGACAGCTTCAAATTCTCACGCCCATTGATATCTACCGCAGGTGCCAGCAATGACGAAACCATTGCGCATTTTATTCTAGCAGGAAATCATATCGGCTATTTGCCTACGCATGTCGCTCAACCATTGCTGGACACAGGAACAGTTCGCGTCGTTCGTCCAAACTTGTTCGGCTATGACGTCTCGATTGTTTTGGGGGTCCGCCGTGACGCGTTGAACAGGGTAGCCGTTGCAGCATGCCGTGAAATTCTTCTTGAATCTCATGAGATTAGCGCCACAGAGCCAGATAAAGCATAAGAGGAAATGGTTTCAACCTTTCAATTTGATGGCTCTGGAAACTACGGAAAAAGGCCTTTGTTGAACCGCGAGTTTTAGATACCTAGTGTTGCGAATTGGATGTCAACGCCTCTTCCCCACGTGAAACAGAAGCGGGAGGTGTGGTTCATCAGGACAGGGCTGTCAAAAAGACGCCCGGTTGATGACCGGGCTAGTTGGGGAGGTAAGAAATAGACGTAACGCCTCTGCGTTAGTCAGGAAGTAACAACTTAAAGGGCAATTGGGCGGCCTCAAGGTATCTGTGCGCATCGCGGCAAGCCATAGCATTGCATCAACTTGCCTCGGTCGCCATTAAAATTGAAGCCCGGGTTGCCCATTGTTTGTCACTCTTGCGCTTGCCGCACAGGATTTCGGTGCTCCTGGTCTGGCCGATGCTTTACTTTCACGATCAGCGTCGTTCCAAGATGAGCCAGACCCTTTGGCAAGAGAACGACAAAGACAATCAAAGACAGACCAAGAGCCAGGTTTCGAGCATCTCCAAGCTCTTTTGAGAACTCGACGACAATCATCATTGTCCCGGTTCCGATCAATGGCCCCCAGGTTGACCCCAGACCACCAACCACCACCATGGACAGGATGAACATCAGAGTTGAGAATTCGAACAAACTTGGTCCTGCAAAGCGGAAATGCGCGGCATAGACACCTCCAGCCAATCCTGTCAGCAGCGCGGAAAGAGCAAAAGCTGCAATCTGGTATTTCGTCCTGTTGATACCGCGGCTGCTCGCATAGCCGACATTGTCCCTGATGGCGCGGAACGCAAGGCCCAGTCGCCCATGGATGATGACGACGACACCAATGACCGTAAAGCAAAATGCCCCAAGCACAGCGTAGTAGTTGCCAAGTATCCAGTTGCTTTTCAGCAGGGGACGGAATCCAAAATCATCAAATCGGGAAAACCCGGTCGATCCGCCAAACAGTTGTTGGCAATTGTTGCGCACCAGGGTGTAGCACTCTGTATCTGTGATGATGAGTACATGGGTCATCTCAGCGATTGCATAGGTTAACAGCGCCACATAGGCGCCGGTCAGCCGCAAACAAGCCAATCCGATCACCAGAGCGAGCAGAGATGAAGAGATCGCCGCAACCGGAATAGCCGCCCAGACCGACATGTTCGCAAAGGTCACACCCATGGCCATGCCATAAGCGCCACAAGCAAAGAACAGCATCTGTGCGAGTGAAAACACTCCGGCATGCCCCATGAGCAGATTCCAGTTCATGGCAACCATTGCCCAGATGAGGAAGACTATGACTTCACCCAACAGGTATCGCTGCGTGATAAAGATGGGAAGAAGGGCAAATGTACCCACCAGCGCCCCTGCGATCAGCAGATGACGTGTCAATTCATCAAAACGTTTCATAGCCTTACCACCTGTTCTTGGCCAAACAGACCTTGCGGTCGCCAGATCAAAACAAGGATTACAAGTAACAGCATGGTCGGGAATCCGAACCGCACTCCGAAGTAAAAGCCGATCGTCGCCTCCAGTAATGCAAGCGCAAAGGCGCAAAGCCCCGCGCCCCACACATTTCCCAAACCAGCAACAACGCAAATCACAAATGCTTTGAGCAACGGGTCACCTCCCATTTGGGGCGAAAGTGTCGCTTGGGTGGAAATCATCAAGCCAGCGACCCCGGCCAGCATTCCGGCCAGCGCCATCACCTGTAGAAAAACGGAATCTGCTTTCACACCCATCAACATGGCGGCTTCGCGGTTAAGGGCAGTGGCTCTTATCGCACGTCCAAAACGGGTGTTCTTTAGCAACCAGGCGACGGCCAAGATCAGGGTCAGGGCCACAAAGAAGGTGATGATCGCCTGGTAGGTGATCGTGACACCGCCCAAACGCGTATATCCCTCTACTTTTAGCGGTTGGGGATACGGATATCCGCCATAGGTTTTCAAAATCAGGTCTTCGATCAGTATTCCGAGCCCTGCCGTTGCAACAAGGATGTTGGTGCCAAATTCTTTTGAACCCAGCATGAATCTAACGATCAACAGGTGCGTGGCGATACCGATCAGGGCACCTGCCGCCATTGCAACCAAAATACCAACGACTACTGGCACTCCGAATATCACTGCCGCTGAATAAGCAACATAGGCACCCAAAGTCATGAACAAACCGTGGGCCATGTTAAACATGCCCAAGGTTCCATATATCAAAGACAAACCCACCGATGCCAAAGCATACATCGCGCCGAGCGTAAGACCGGTGATCAATATTTGAATCAGTACATCCATGGATCAATCCCCACCCAGATAGGTTTTTAATATGTCACCCGACGAAATTGCTTCCTCGGCAGTGCCCTGCCAAACAATGTGGCCCGCATCCATGAGGCACAATTTGTTCGCAAAATCGATCAGACGACTTGGATTCTCCTCAACAACAAGAAAAGATGCCCCCTCGCTGCGTAGAAAACCAAGTGCCTCATAGATTTGTTCGATGACCAGTGGAGCCAATCCTAAAGAGGGTTCATCAAGCATCATTATTTTGGATTTTGCCATCAGGCCGCGACCGATGCCAACCATCCTACGCTCCCCTCCCGAAAGGCCGCTGGTAATCTGGTTGCGCCGTTCCTTCAGTTTCGGAAACAGGTTAAAGACATCCTCCAATCGGTCAGATACGCGATCTGAACCTTTGGCCAGATAGGCCCCCATCATGAGGTTTTCCTCGACCGTCATTTCCGTAAACAGCTGATCGCCCTGGGGCACATGAATAAGCCCCACTTCAACGCGTTTGTGCACAGAAAGCCGGTTTACGTTCTCTCCATCGAACTCAATATTGCCGTCGCGTGGTGTAAGAAACCCCGAAATCGTGCGAAGCAACGTCGTCTTGCCGTGACCGTTTGGGCCGATCAAAGCGACGACACCACCATGATCAATTTCGAAAGACACGTCGTGTAAAACAGGACGATTCAGATAGCCGGCGACCAGATTATGGCAAGATAGAAGTGCCGTCATGCCGCATCCCCCAGGCCGCTGCTGCCAAGATAGACTTCTGACACGGTTTTGTCTGAGGCAAGACCCTTAGGCGTTGCGTCATAAATCACCTTGCCTTGGTGCATCATCATGGCGCGATCTGCGATAGCCGTCAGGAATCGCATGACATGCTCAATGAAGATGATGGTCATCCCGGATGATTTGAGTGAAAGCATGAGTTCGATAAATTCGTCGATTTCAGGCGGTGTCAGCCCGCCGACCGGTTCATCAAGCAACAAGATGTCAGGCCTGTTTACCAAAGCCGTAGCGACCATGAGTTTCTTGCGTGCCAGGATTGGTACGCCCGCAACTTTTTCATCTCGTATGTCTTCGAGCCCGAATTCTGTGAGCAGTTGATCAGCAGCTTCTTTGTCGGCTCGCTTAGTCAGCGCCCATCCACCGGCACTTTTTCGACCGAAAACCTGCGCAGCCAGTACATTCTCGAACACGCTCATATCGTCAAAGCCGGAATTCAACTGAAAGGTTCTGGCCATTCCCGAGTGGCAGAGTTTATAAGGAGCGGTGCCTGTAATCTCTCGCCCCAAGAACTGGATGGACCCTTCTGTTACGGGCGTTAATCCAGTAATCAGGTCAAAGAAGGTTGTTTTGCCCGCACCATTTGGCCCGCCGACCCCAACAACTTCTCCTCTGCGAACGGCGAAATCCACCCCATTGACCGCCGCCAAAGCACCGAAGCGTTTAACAACGCCCCGGCACTCCAGCACCATTTCGTCTTCCACACCCATGGCAGATCAGGCTTTCATCCAGGGAGGTGTCTGGAACTTGCCCATTTCATAGGGAGTGGGCGCGATCAGCACGCCGTCCTGGGTGTGGTCCTGTATTTGGCTGAACAAATGTGGCATCCCAAGGGATGGATCGTTGGTCTCTGTCGGGTAGCTGAAGGCCGAAAGAGTATCGGGACGAATTCGTAGGGTTCCCAACGGCCCGCGATAGATCAGCGATTTCAGCCGCTCCGCGACGGCTTTGTTCTGATCCTCCTCGTAGGGGGCACCCGGACCCCCGGCAAGCGCGGCGGCGATCGCATATGCGTGCATTGCCTGATAGGTTTGGCCTCCACTGTTGGGTGACGATGTCTCACCAAAACGCTCCAGATAGGCGGCGGTAAATGCGGAACCCATTTCATCCTGAAGCGCGCCGATCACAGTCGCATAAATGGCACCAACAGAGTTTTGCTTGGCGATATCACGGAAAGCGGCCAGTGAAGCTCCATATTGGAAATAGACCAGGCTGTTGATCGGATCCGTCATGAACTGGTTCATGAACTGCGCCTGGTCCTGGGTGTAGAAATGCGTGATGGCGATGATTGCCGGAGGATCAGCCCGCAACTTGGCCAAAGTCGGACCCCAATCCGTCACCGGCACCTTAACGGTTTCATAGAGGGATACTTCGTAGCCATAGTCTTTGGCACCGTCATTGATCGCATTCGCAATGTTGACCGAGTACGTTCCGGGCCCCGTGATGATCGCGATCTTGTTGTTCGGGCGTTTGAATTCACCAGAGTTCTCACGGTCTTGGATAAACCTTAGAAATCCGTCCCCATACATGGTTTCTGGCGGATCGTACTGGAATGTCCCCCAATAGCGATCAGGATCAGATTTCACCAGTTCACCATGTACTGCGACGGTGTTTGTATGCATTGCGACGATTCCAGCGTCTGCCGCGATGTCATGGAGAGCGGTGCCGGTGTCCAGATTATAACCTGAAATGATTGCGCTTGCGTTGTCCCTGTCGATCAAGCGTTGCGCGGCCTGAATAACGACGTCGTCACCCTTGCTTTCGGTATCGACAAAAACAAGTTCAACCTGGCGGCCAAGGATACCACCCATACCATTGATCTCATCAGCTGCCATTTCCAGACCACGACGGAATTCAATTCCGTCCGCTGCGACGATCCCGGTTAGTGGGGCAGGACATCCAATAACGACAGGATCTGAAGATTGGGCCGACGCGGTCTGATTCAAACCGGCAAGCAAGGCAGCAGAACCGGCAGTCACCCCCGCCCCTTTCAAAAAGTTTCTGCGACCTTTATTCTGAATTTTGTCACGGTTCATTGGTTTCCTCCCTAAGACGTTACGTTGAGAAGCTCGCATCAAAAGCGCGGTTGATTGCCGCCTGTTGATCCAAACTTAGGCTATGCCCTCCATAGAGCTTAATGTGATCAAAGAAGGGGTCATGGAGTGTCGCGGAAGCACCGCTTAGCTCCTCGATCGTCGCCAGCCCACAATAGGGAACGTAGGTCGCAGAGTATCCACCTTCATGCGTCATCACCAACTTGCCACCACAATGGCGATCGGCCACATCCAACATTTGCCGGGTCATCCAGCGAAAGTCTTCGGATGACAGCATTTGAACACCCAGAGGGTCCAACGCAGAGGCGTCATATCCGCTTGCGATAAAAAGAAGCTCGGGCTCAAAGGCATCCAGCGCCGGAATCACAACGCGCTTGAAAGCTTCTCGATAAGCGCCCGATCCCGAACCCGGGGGAAGCGGCAAATTCAAGTTACTCCCGCCTGCTCCTTTGACGTCTACTGAACCTGTATCCGACGGAAACAAGCGATCCTGATGGATAGAGACTGTAAGAACGGAAGGGTCGTCCTGAAAAATCGCCTCCGTGCCATTCCCGTGATGAACATCCCAATCCACCACCGCAACCTTCTTGGTGTTATGATGATCCTGCGCGTATTTCACGCCAATTGACCCATTCGCGAACACGCAAAATCCCATTGCATCTTCAGGCATCGCGTGATGGCCCGGGGGACGGCAAAGAACATAGGCGTTGTCGACAGACCCACCCATCACCGCATCAACTGCCGCCAGAACACCACCCACGGCCAGCCTCGCGATTTCAAAGCTTGCAGGACCAACAGGCGTCACCTCATCGGCTCTACCGCCGCCGTTCGTACATAGCGTTTGTATTTTATCGATATACTGGGTCGAATGTACCTTGGAGATAACGTCAATCCCGGCGGGTTCGCAGTCCAACGGATCAAGATGATCCCACAGGCGTGTAGCGTGCAGCAGATTTTGGAGGCGCCTCTTGGTTTCGGGATTCTCAAAGTGTTCACCTGGCTGGCACTCCAGACCAGGCTCCAGAAAGCCACACCAATTCTGAGTGTCGTGCCAGTAGAAAAGCTCGGAGGCCACAATGCCTGTCCGCCTGGTACATCGCGTGTCTTTGTGAAACATTTTTTGCGCCCTTGCCATGTCTAGTTTGCCAGCTCGGTTCTGTTAGAAACAGCTTCGTAGACGCGCAATCTTTTGTCCCCACCCTTATGGGGGGGAGTGATCGGTTTCGAAATGTCAAAGGCGAATTGCTCGTTCGGGGCCGGATAAGCCATTCAAATCAAACGAAAGTCGACACCGTATAACTTGCTTGCCACGATAAGGCTTTGTTGGCACATTTGAACGGAACCCAGTTTGCCAATGCGCGTACAGCGTCAAATGGATTCTGACCCTATCCCGGACGGATTCGACATGACCGATTGAACTTGGCTGATCGACAAGATGAGGGTTCTCTTATTCCATTTTCCAAGCGGCCCACCCTCATTGATCTCCATCGTTGCTCGCGACCGCTGAAAAGGCCGACGACGTACCGCTTTGCCTTGGTTCCTTGCACCACCTGATTCAAGGGGCAGCGTCAGTATCCAGAAATGAACGTTGACCTGATAGCGCAATTACCGCCTGGGTTCGGCTGGAAACACCCAGCTTTTGATACAGGTTCTTTAGATGCCATTTGATTGTCTCTGTGGAGACATTCAGCGACTGAGAGATTTGGGAATTTGACATTCCGTCTGCCAAAAGTTTGGCAATGTCAGTTTCACGCTCGGTTAAGGGTTCGAGCAAGGCGATTTCTGTATCGCCTACGTCCTCATTCGCGGCCAAGGTGGACATACTGGAAGCTCTCAGGGTTGCGACACCCATTTCAACTTTGATCTGCCGAACCAGGTAAATGCAGAAATTGCTGATTGCCGGGTTCGTGGAAAATATGATCGAGGACTTGCCGACGTATTCCAATAGCGGGATCGCATCGGCCCCCAGATCCAAAAAGACTCTAGACATCCTTTCAGGTGCCGCGTGATCTAACGCTGTTAACATAACCTCTGCGGCTTCGCTTTGAAGGCCGCTATTCCAGTGTGCAATCGCAATCAACGAACGTATGACAAGTAATGACCTGCACCGCGCCCTTTTTTCAGCATCAGCTTCGAGTTCTCTCAAAATAGCCAGCGCCAGCGATATGCGACCCTCAAAAATATAGATGCGCGCGACAGCCAGTGCCTCTGAAATTTTTCCAAGAGAAAGGGGTGTGGAAACCGGTCGCAAAATTGAATTCGGATCAATCCCTGCCGAGCGAATGGCCACACGAGCGGAATTTATGTCCCCTGACTTCAACAATATCCGAATTTTTTCATCCGTAATGCAATGACGAATGGTCCAAGGGAACGGCTTGCCCTCAGCAGTTCTGAGATTGTCCAGAATGTCGATTGCCTCACTAGGGTGGCCCTGTGCGGCTAACAATTTTGCACGATGGAGGGCACCCAGAAGAACAAATAGCACCGTACCGCTCTGCTCAATGATTGGGTATCCGGTTTCCAACAACGCAACCGCACTTTCCAGTTGGTTCCAATCATATTTGATCATGGCTTGGGCGGTCGACAGAAGAGCTTCCGCATAAGAACCTTTGCCCAATGTTTGCCGCGCAAAGTCTTGGCCAAGGCGAATGTTGTGCTCTGCTTTGAAGGGTTCACCAGATTCGTACTCCGCATAAGCCGTCAACAATTCGGAATATATCACGCCAAAAACTGAATTAGCACGTTTGTGGTTCTGAATGCCTAAACGACTTGCGGCCTTAACGGCGACCACTTCGCCCAGAACAGCTTCGCAATAGCTTAGGATGTTACACAGCGTACCTTTCTTAAAGCCAGAGCGATCCCGTAGCTTGTTAAGAGATGCGAGGGAAACTTGCCTTGCCAAGGCAGACTTTCCGGCCGTACTTAGTACACCAGCACTCAACACTCTAACCTCAGCGTCAAAATCCTCATGCGATATGCCAAAGGAATCCGCCCGAACTTCGTTCTTTTTTATCCCTCTAAGTAGGCCCGCCATTCTTGACATAGCTTCTCTGGGATAAGGCGTATGGAACAGAATCCAAATCCGATACAATTCAAGGCGCGGATGCTGTTCGATCAAATTCTCAGGGACTCTGTCCAACCAGGCTTTTAGATCCAGAATTTTGCCATCCTGAATCAGTGCCATCCCTTCCTGTTCGATAACCAGGGCCGCCTTGTTGAACTGACCAGCGAGGATCGCGTGATCAATCGCACCCGTGAAATCACCGCATTGTTTTAGAAATTCGAACGCTTTGAAGTGCAGAATATCCTGGTGTTTCGCGGTCTTGTACTGAAGTTGAGCGGATAGAAACTCCCTAAAAAGGGGATGACAATACTGAAAGCCGTTCGCCAAATCGCCAAAAATATAGTTTTGATCAGCAAGCCAACCTAAGATCGACGCGCTATCGTCCCGCTCCAGAATCCAGTTGCAGCCGTCCTCACTTAGATTTTGCAGGACGGAACAACTGATCAAAAATTCTTGATGCTCGGGCGTCAGGTTGGAGATGATCTCATCTTTGAAAAACTCATACAACCCAGACCGGGAAGCACCAACAAACCGTATTGAGTTCTTGTCGAGGGATTGTTTTGCCGCAAGAACAAAGAACTGAAGAGCGACAGGCCAGCCCTTTGTTGTGAATGAAATCTCGTTAAGTTGACGAGGTGATACCGCACCAGGCCCGAGTTCCGATGTCAAAAAGGTCTTCATTTCTGTCGCAGAGAACGGCAATTCTGACACCGGAAAATCGAATACCAACCCTTGCGAGCGCAGTCTGGATAATTTCCAGGCCGGTGTCTCTCTTGTTGTTAATATCATTTGCAGGTTAGGTGGAATATGATCGGCTATCCACTCCAGGGCATTGATAACGCTTCTCCCGGTGACGATGTGCAAGTCATCTAGCACCATCGTTACCTTTTGAGAGCTTGCTGAAATGGTGTTCAGAAAAGAGGTCAGGATAACCCTGTACGGAGATACCGGGCTCGAAGCTTGTAGCACCGTGGTTTCCTCAGAGACCGGTAATCCTCCAAATTTCAGAGATTCCGCAAGGTGAACAAGAAATGTACTGATGTCGTTGTCATCTGTTTCGAGAGAGAGCCAACAAACTGTCTCGCCATTTGACACGCACTTTTGGGCCCATTGGCGAACGATTGTTGATTTGCCACTACCCGCAATATCCTGGAGAACTATGAGCGAGCAGTCCGTGGCTCTCTCAAATATGTCGATGAGCTTGGGGCGGTCGATTGCAGGTCTGCGTTGGGTAGCGAGTGACTTGCGCCCTATAGTCGGTGCATCTGTGACTGTTCCTGATTTCGCCGTGCGATTTTCCGCCATAGCCACTCCTTGCACATCAGTCCATTAGGCTTCTGGGGAGGTGACGCCCCTTGTTTCTAGTTGCATGACCGACCAATGTTCGTCGCTTGCTGCGCCCGCCTCTTGTGCCGCCATGCTGAATACGAAAGATGATGCATTTGGTGCCGCTGCCGGTTTCTGAAAACCGCCAGCGGCAAGAGTGATAAGCGTCGTTCACCTAACTGTCGCGACCAAGGTATTTGGTGGCAAAATACCATGCGGCAAGCATCAGACCCACACCCACGATGATCAGCGTCGCCAGTGCATTAACATCCGGCGAAACCGCGATTTTAACTTTCGAGAAAATCAGCATTGGAAGTGTGGTCGAACCTGGGCCAGCCGTGAAGCTTGCGATCACCAGATCATCGAAAGACAGGATGAAGGCCAGCAACCAGCTGGCAACAAGCGCTGGCGCAATTAGCGGCAGTGTGACCAGAAAGAAGGTTGTCACCACCCCTGCCCCCAGGTCACGGGATGCTTCTTCCATGCTTTGATCCATTCCCGCCAGGCGGGGCTGAATCACGACGATCGCGAAAGCGGTGCAAAACGTGATGTGCGCAAGGGTAATCGTCAGAATCCCTCGTTCAGCAGGCCACCCCAGCAATTGCTCTGCCGAGATGAACAACAAGAGCAACGAAATCCCTGTGATAACCTCGGGCATCACCAGTGGCGCCGAAACCAGCCCGGAAAACAGCGTTCTGCCTTTGAAGCGCCCGAACCGGACCAGCGCCAGCGACGCCATCACCCCAAGTATCGTTGCCCCTGTCGCCGAATAGACACCGATCTTGAGACTGATCCAGGCGGCGTTCAGAATTTGCTCGTCCTTGACAAGCTCAAAGTACCAATGGGTGGAAAACCCGCTCCAGACATTTCCGCGCCGCGATGCGTTAAAGCTGAAAACCATCAGCACGATGATCGGCAGATACAGAAACGCGAAACCGACCCAGAGAGATAATTTCAGAAAGCGATTCATCAGCTTATCCTCCCTGCTTCGATTGCTGGTTCTGGAAGATCAAAATCGGAATGATCAACGCAATCAGCATCACGATGGCAACCGCGCTGGCGACCGGCCAGTCCCGGTTATTGAAGAACTCTGTCCACAACACCCGTCCGATCATCAGCGAACTGTCACTGCTCAAAAGGGATGGGATCACGAACTCGCCAACCACGGGAATGAACACCAGCATCGACCCGGCTACTATACCGGTAATCGAAAGTGGCAGTGTCACGGTCAGAAACGTGGCAATCGGTCCCGAACCAAGGTCGCGGGCGGCTTCCAGCAAGGTCAGATCCTGTTTTTCCAGAATCGCGAACAAGGGCAGGATCATGAATGGCAGATAGGCATAAACGATCCCAACATATGTGGCGAAACTGGTTTGCATGAAGATCACAGGCTCATCAATCACGCCGATCAACAGCAGGAAGTTGTTCAATACCCCATCCTGCCGCAAAATCCCGACCCAGGCATAAACGCGGATTAGCAGGCTGGTCCAGAACGGCAGCATGACCGCCATCAACAGCAATGGCTGGTTTCTTTTGCTTGACCGTGCAATCCCCAATGCAATCGGGTATCCAAGAAGCAGGCAGATCGCCGTTGAAATTGCCGCAATCTTCAGTGAATTGAGATAGGCGAGGATATATAGATCATCCTCGATGAGATACTGATAGTTAATCAGCCTCAGGAAAGCCTTGAGCGTTCCTTCTTCCGAATCAAACTCAAAAAGCGATGCGAACGGAGGGCTGGCGATTATCGCCTCCGAAAAACTGATTTTCAGCACAATGAGGAACGGAAGCAGGAACAGAAGTAGCATCCAGATCATCGGCGGAGCCACGACGAACCAATGCCCGGCGGAACGTTGCAGTCTGTGGAGCAAACTCATTGTAGTCCTCCTTAGTTCGCAAACAAATGTGTGGCGCGCGCGGGCCATGCAACACGCACCTTATCCCCAACCGATATGATCGATTTGGCGGACATGTGATGGTTTTGCTCACTCACATTCACAATCTGTCCGGTTTCCAGCTTGACCCTGTAGGACGTGAGATCGCCCATATAGCCGATGAAATCGACATTTCCGGTCAGATCGTTGCGGGTCTTGACAGCATCAGCTGAATCGAACGGGAAAATTTCCAGCTTTTCCGGTCGCGCCGTTACTTTGACCCGCTCACCTTCCGTATGATCAAAGGGCGTGGCAATCGTCAGCGGCGCACCTTCACCGATGCGGACAAGCGTTTCACCGTTCTCTGACGATACGATGCTACCATCAAAACTGTTCAGACTGCCTACGAAGTCGGCGATGAACAGTGAATTGGGGTGTTCATAAAGTTCGCGGGGGGGGCCAACCTGGACGATCCGACCCTGGTTCATGATCCCGATACGGGTCGCCATGGTCATGGCTTCTTCTTGATCGTGCGTCACAACGATATAGGTCAGCCCGAGATCCCGCTGAATTTTCAGCAGCTCTTGCTGCGTATCTTCCCGAAGCTTTTTGTCCAGAGCGCCAAGCGGTTCATCCAGCAACAGCACTTTGGGCCTCTTGATCAAACAGCGGGCCAGCGCAACCCTTTGGCGTTGGCCACCAGACAGTTGTTTTGGCTTACGGGACCGAAAATCACTCAGATGAACCATCTCAAGCGCTTCGTCCACGCGCTGTTTCAACTCTGCGCCCCGGATGCCTTCACGGCGCAGCCCGTACCCAATGTTCCGCTCGACCGTCATATGCGGAAACAAAGCATAAGACTGGAACATCATGTTGACGGGCAGTTTGTCAGGTGATTGGCCATCCACGGAGTCACCGTCAATGCGGATCGAGCCTTCGGTAATGCTTTCGAAACCTGCCAGCATCCGCAACAGTGTGGATTTGCCGCTCCCGGAACCGCCCAACAGGCAAAAAACCTCTCCCTGCTCGATATCCAGGGAAACATCCTGCACAGCGGTGACGTTCCCGAACTTCTTGGTTACGTTATTGATTTCAATAAATGCGGCGTTGTTTTTACGATTATCGCCGGTATCTCCATTCTGGCTCATGTTCGTCCTTTCTTCAGGATGCGCGACAACCCGGTCGCCTTGCCCTTATATTGGTGTTCTAGACGATTGAGTTACGACCGAGTTGAAATGGAAAGCCCACCCGGCTTCGGGTTACGAAACCAAGTGGGCACAGATCAACTACAGTCCAATCCTCAATTCCCGGACTTGATTCTGGTCCATGCGCGCGTACGCAGACGCTGCGCTTTGTTGTCGAGCGTCACGTCAGGGAACAGCTTATCTGCAACTTCCTGGGGCGGATAGATTTCCGGGTCGCCGGAAATTGCTTCATCCACCAGCGGAGTGGCCGCCGAGTTGGCGCTGGCATAGTAGAGATAGTTGGTGATTTCAGCCACGACTTCCGGGCGCATGAAGTAATCGAACCAAACCTTGGCCGCCTCGGAATTATTCGCAGCGGCAAGTTCAGCCATCACATCAATCCAGAGAACAGTGCCATTTCGCGGGATGGTATAGAGCACTTCGTGGTTTTTACCGGCCTGTTCAGCCGCATAGGCCGCCTGAGCCGCATCACCGCTATAAGACAGCGCAACACAGATTTCTCCGGTCGCCAGGTCATCGATCATCTTGATATTGTCAAAATACCGAATGCTGGGCCGGATGCCTTCCATAAGCGCGGTAGCTTTTTCGATTTCCGCTTTGTCGCCGGTGTTTGCCTCGTAGCCAAGATAGTTCAATGCAATCCCCAGAATCTCATTCGGAGAATCCAGAACCGCGATGCCGCACTTGGCGAGCTTCGCTGCGCTCTCGGGGTCAAACAATGTGTCCAGGTTGGACATATCTGCCCCCGGGTACACGGATTCGATCATTGCCGGATTGTAACCCAGACCGACCGTTCCCCACATGTACGGGAACGAGTGGGTGTTTTCCGGGTCATAAGCTTTGAGCCGTTCCAGAATACCTGCATCCAGGTTTCCATAGTTTTTGTACGAGGCGAGATCTTGCTCTTTCAGCAAGCCAGCGATGCGGAACCGCTCCATGGATGCCGCGCTTGCAAAGACAATATCAAAACCCGATCCGCCAGCAAGAACACGAGTTTCAAGCGTTTCGATTGAATCGTAGGTGTCGTAGATGACATCAATCCCGGTTTCCGCCTCGAAATTTGCGATGGTTTCGGGGCCCATGTATTCCGCCCAGTTGAAGACGCGAAGTTCTTCAGCTTGGGCATGAAAAGTCGAGAACGCCATCAGGGTTCCCGCCGTAAGTGCTTTCTTGAGCATTGGTTCCTCCTGTTAAACGGCTCCCTTTCTCAAGTGCAGGAGCGCCCGAGAAGGCTCCTACGCATCGACGAAAATTAACATTCCTGATGTGCAAAGACATACTACGACTGATGCTGAAGTTTGCGCATCTACCAATCTATCAAGCCAGTTCGCCGCCCGAGCAAAGGGCTGCCTATCAAGATCCGTGGCCTAAATTTTTCAAGTTTTAGAGCGAAGTTGATAGTTACCGCCAGCAAACTACGGCTAATCTCGAAGTGTAGGGTTTGCAGCGGTTAATTTATTGAATCGCGTCGGCCCAATAGACCTCATCAACACCTGCGCTGTTAATGCGCGACTTTCTATCGCCAAGACAGATGAAAATGAACTGGGGGCACTCGTGACACGCTTATCCACCACCGGACAATTGGCCGAACACCTGTCAGACGGATGCAAGCTGGCTTTGCCGGTGGACTATGCCGGGGTGTCAATGGCGATGATCAAACCTATTCTGGATTGCGGGGTCCGTGATCTTGATATCGTCTGTGTACCAACAGGTGGGTTGCAACCTGACATCCTGATTGGTGCCGGCCGTGTCAGGTCGATCGAAACCAGCGCAATGACCCTGGGCGAGGCAGGTGGTGCCCCCTGTTTCGGTCGGGCGGTAAAATCCGGTGCCATCAAGGTTGTCGATGCTACCTGCCCCGCGATTCATGCCGGGCTGATGGCTGCACAGAAAGGTATACCTTTCCAACCCATCCGGGGCCTGATCGGCACTGATGTTTTGAAAAATCGGCCGGATTGGCGTGTCATTCAGAACCCGATGTCCGAAACCGCAGACGAGATCGTCATCGTACCGGCGATATTGCCGGATGTTGCGTTGTTCCACGCTCCTCTGGCCGACACTCAGGGCAATGTCTGGATCGGTCGGCGCAAAGAACTCGCCGCGATGGCTTATGCCTCCAGATGCACGATTGTCACCGCCGAAGAGATCGTCGACGGCAACCTGTTCGACGATGAGAATATTGCGGCAGGCATCATTCCATCACTTTACATCAACGCTGTGGCCGAAGCCCGGTTTGGTGCCCGTCCTTATGGGCTGTGGGGCGAGTATTCCACACAGACCCAGGAAATCCTGAACTATGCAGCTCAGGCGAAAGCCGAAGAAGGGTTTGCCGCGTATCTGGCTGAAACATATGGTGCGGAGGTTCTGAAATGAGCGCTGTCACAAAAAGCGAAGTGATGATTTGCGCGATTGCAAATCTGCTGGAAGGCACCCGCCACATCGCCGTTGGTGCCGCATCGCCCATCCCGGCCGCCGGCGCAATGTTGCGGCGCGCTCTGGAAGAGAGCCGCGGCGGCGAGGACGTTCGGATCTCGATCCTGGGGTCCGTCAAACACAACTTTTTCACCAACGGCTCAACTGAGCTTTTTGACTGTGCCGCTCAAGGACGCATCGATGCGTTCTTTCTGAGTGGCGGGCAGATCGACGGTCAGGGCAATGTCAATCTGGTCGGGGTGGGCGACTACCCGCAAACCAAGGTGCGTTGGCCCGGCAGCTTTGGCTCGGCCTATCTCTATTTCACCGTGCCCAAGGTGATTTTGTTCCGGGAAGATCACACGCCGCGTATCTTCGTCGACAAAGTAGACTTTATCTCGGCGCCCGGTGTGTCCAGCGAAGACACCTTTCGAGAGGGCGGTCCGATTGCGTTGCTGACCGGCAAGGCGCTGTTCAGCTTTGACAAAGAAAGAGGTGGCTTTGACCTGCAAAGCCTGCACCCCGGCCATGATCTGTCTGAGGTTAGTGAAGCCACCGGGTTTGACTTTGCTCACGACCCAAACCCGCCCGAAACACCCGCACCGGATGCCGAGACACTGTCTCTGCTCAGAGGTCGGGTTCTGAACGACCTTAGCGAAACCTACCCCGATTTTGCCGAAAAGCTGCGCGCAGAGATTGACGCCCTTGACGGCCCGACAGCACAGAGGACCGAATGATGACACAGGCCGAAAACAACAGTGCCCTCAAAGGCATCAAGATAATTGACGCAAGCCGCGTTCTTGGTGGGCCATATGCGGGGCAGATATTGGCGGACCACGGTGCGGACGTCATCAAGATCGAACCCCCTGCGGGTGATGAAACCCGCCTTTGGGGGCCTCCGTTTCAGGGTGATGCGGCAAGCTATTTTCTAGGTCTGAACCGTAACAAACGCGGTATGGCAGTTGATTTCAGCCAGGAGGCCGGCCAGGAGTTGCTGATGTCGCTGCTGGAAGATGCCGATGTCTTCCTTGAAAACTTCAAGATCGGAACCCTTGAAAAATGGGGCATCGGGCAAGAGGAAATCGCAAAACGCTTTCCCAAGCTGATCCATTGCCGGGTATCCGGTTTCGGGGCCGATGGCCCCTATGGCAAACTGCCCGGTTATGACGCGGCCCTACAGGCGACCACCGGCATCATGAGCGTGAATGGCGATGTCGGCGGGCGCGAATTGCGGGTCGGCCTGCCGGTTGTGGATATGGTCACGGGCTTGAACGCGGCTATTGGCGTTCTGCTGGCGCTGAACGAGCGTGGGCAGAGCGGCAAGGGGCAGTTCGTCGAAGCTACGCTCTATGATTGCGGTTTCTCGCTGTTGCATCCGCATCTGCCCAACTTCTATCTGAACGGCAAGGTGCCGGGCCGCTCGGGCAACGCACATCCCAATATCAGCCCCTATGACACTTATGACACGGCAACCACTCCGATCTTTCTTGCCGTCGGCAATAACCGGCAATTTGCGAACTTGTGCAAAATGCTGGGTTGTGCCGAGTTGGCAGAGGATCCGCAGTTTGAAAGCAACGCCCAACGGGTCATCAATCGTGATGCTCTGAAGGTTCATCTTGAAAAGGCGCTGCGCGCATTTGAATGTGCGGACATCGCTGACACGCTGATCAAGAACGGCGTGCCTTGTGGTGCTGTGCGTACCATCGACGAGGTGGTCAACGACCCCCACACGATCCACCGTGAAATGGTCGTTGACGTGGATGGGCATCGTGGCACCGGCAGCCCGATCAAACTGAGCCGTACACCAGTCAGTTACCGCCGCCGCCCGCCTCAGTTTTCGGAACATACCGACGAGATCATGCAGGAGATTGGCAAAGACGCATCTGAGTATTCAGAGGTTTTGCCAAAGTCAAAGTAAGGACGTCAGAACGGATAGGGCTGCGGTCCTTTCCTGTTCTGCTTCAATATGGGTTGGAAATGTCGCAAGCGAACAAAGTCGTTCACCATGCAAGCCATTGGGGCCGCTTTGATGTCCATCTTCGCGATGGGCAAATCGCTGCGATTGAACCGATTAAGGGTGACGCCAACCCATCTGAAATCATCAGATCCGTAACGGATTGGCTCGACCCGACCTATCGCATCAAGCAACCAATGGCGCGCGCTGGATGGCTAAAGGACAAGGGCGCATCAAATGGGGCTGATCGTGGCAAAGACGCCTTTGTTCCCATTGCCTGGGACCAGGCGCTTGATCTGGTCGCAAACGAAATAGACCGGATCGGCACCCACCATGGCCCCGCTTCGATATTCGCTGGATCCTATGGCTGGGCCAGCAGCGGGCGGTTCCATCATCCGGCAACATTGCTCAAACGCATGCTTGGCCTGCGGGGCGGCTTCACCGGACATAAGGACACCTATAGCATTGCTGCGGGGCCCGCCATTTTGCGGCATGTTCTGGGCGATGAAGGTGCTTGCGCTGGCCGGGCAACCGCCCTGGGCGTCATCGCGGAGCATACCGATACTTTGGTGGTATTTGGCGCGATGTCTCCAAGAACGGCGCAGATCGAGGCAGGTGGCCTCATGTCGCATGAGTTGGAGGCAAAACTTCGCACGATCAAGGCCCGTGGCACCAGGGTCGTACATATTTCGCCGCGCAAGGACGATTTGCCCGCCTGGCTGAATGCAGAATGGTGGCCGATCCGACCCAACACCGACACGGCCCTGATGCTTGCACTGTCATACGAACTGGTTGCCGCCGGTTTGCACGACACCGGGTTTCTGGCGCGCTATTGCAGCGGCGATGAGCTGCTTTGCGATTACCTGTCCGGCGCGGATGATGCAGTGCCCAAATCCGCGGACTGGGCCGCAAACATCACCGGCATTGACGCCGAAAAAATCCGATCGCTGGCGCAGGGAATGGCTGCCAGCCGAACTCATCTCTCGGTCAGTTGGAGCCTGCAACGTGCGCAACACGGCGAGCAACCATTCTGGGCGGCGGTTGCCCTGGCCGCTTTCCTGGGTCAAATCGGCCTGCCGGGCGGCGGGGTCGGCTTTGGCTATGGTTCTCTGGGCGGCGTGGGTGTCTACAACGTCGATGCCGCCATCGGCTCGGTTCCGACGGTCGGTAACCCGGTGAATTCGGCGATTCCGGTCGCTCGTATTGCTGATATGCTGCTCAATCCCGGCGCGGGATATAGCTATCAGGGTCAAGAATATTCTTACCCCGATATTCGTATGGTGTATTGGGCCGGGGGCAATCCCTATCATCACCATCAGGATCTGCATCGGTTCGAACGCGCCTGGGCCCGTCCTGAAACGGTCGTCGTCCAAGATATCATGTGGACGCCAACCGCCCTGCGCGCGGATATCGTGTTACCTGCCGCAAGTTCTCTGGAACGAAACGACATCGCCGGGGGGCGCAGATCCGGCGGCGTGATGGCGATGCAAAAAGCGGTAGAGCCGATTGGCAACGCCCGGACAGACTATGACATCTTCAGTGAGCTGGCTGGCAGGCTTGGGATCGGCGAAGCCTTCACCGAGGCGCGGGATGAGATGTCATGGCTCTGCCATCTCTATGAAAAATGCAGTTCAGAACAAAAGACGCGGCTTGGTGTTGAGTTACCCGACTTTGACGGATTCTGGGCCAAGGGTTCTGTCCCGCTCAACACGGCGGAAGGTCAGGTCCATCTGTCAGAGTTCCGTCGTGATCCTGACGCAAACCCTTTGGCGACCGAAAGCGGGCGCATCGTTCTGGGCAGCCGAACACTCGCCAAACTCGGCTATGATGATTGCCTTGCGTATCCTGCATGGATTGAGCCGGCGGAATGGCTGGGACAGCAACGCACCGAAAATGGCGCGGTTTTTCATCTGATTTCCAGCCAGCCAACAGGTAAACTTCATAGTCAGCTTGATACGGCCGCCGCCAGCATGGCGAACAAGCTTGATGGTCGCGAACGCGTATTGCTGAACCCGGTCTCGGCCCGGTCGCACGGCATTCGCGATGAACAGCTCGTGCGATTGCACAATCACCGCGGCGCATGTTTGGCCCATGCGTCGCTGACGGATACCGTGGCTTTGGATGTGGCGGTGCTGCCCACCGGGTCATGGATGACCATGGGCAAGGCCGGTGTCGAGCTTGCGGGCAACCCCAATGTTCTGACCCAGGATATTCCAAGCTCTAGCTATGGGCAGGGCTGTGCGGCCCATAGCTGCCTGGTCACGATCACACCCGAATCCGACACCTATCCAGAGCCGACCAAACACTATCTCGCGCAAATGTGCGAGCTCACTGAAAATTCCAATCCAATTCCTCAATCAAGTGGAGACTACAATGACTGACAAAGCAATCAGCCGCTTTCCCGTACCGCAACTGGACGACATGCCCGAAGACATCCGCGATCGGATCATCGCGGTAAACGAGAAGGCAGGTTTCATTCCGAACGTCTTCCTTGTGTTGGCACATCGCCCTGACGAATTTCGCGCATTCTTTGCCTATCACGATGCGCTGATGGAACGCCCCGGCAACCTGACTCAGGCCGAGCGCGAGATGATCATCGTCGCCACCAGCAACGTCAATCAATGCCAGTATTGCGTCGTTGCGCATGGTGCGATCCTGCGCATTCGCGCCAAAGATCCGCTGATCGCCGATCAGGTCGCGGTCAACTATCGCAAGGCCGACGTCACGCCCCGCCAGAAGGCAATGCTGGATTTCGCGATGAAAGTGTCCATGAGCGCCCAGGAAGTCGGCGACGACGACATGGAAGTCCTGCGCGGTCACGGTTTCACCGATGACGACATCTGGGACATCGCCGGCATTACTGCGTTCTTCGGCCTGTCGAACCGTATGGCCAACGTGACCAGCATGCGCCCGAACGACGAGTTCTTTAACATGGGTCGATAACCCCCTGACAAACAATCTGCCGCTCGCCGATCCAGTCCGCGCGCGGCACATCCTGCCGAAAACTCGAAATAGAAGGGGAACAAAATTATGGACACGCTAAAGTTCTATTCCGACGGAACATGGGTTGACCCACAGTGTAAGGAAACCTTGGACGTCACCAACCCGAGTACGGAAATGTCCGTCGCCACAATCTCGATGGCCAATTTTGAAGACGCGGATCTCGCCGTTCAGGCTGCACGGACCGCATGGGAAAGCTGGAGCCAAACCTCGGTCGAAGAACGGCTGACTCTGCTGCGCAGATTGCTTGAAATCTACTCAGAGCGTTCTGAGGAGATGGCTGAAGCCATTTCAAATGAAATGGGTGCTCCGATCACTTTTTCACGCAATCTGCAGGTCGCCTTTGGCTACAACCACCTCAAGAACACAATCACGGCCTTGGAGAAATTTCAGTTCGAACACCCCCTCAACGAGGATTCGGATGACAGCCAGCTTATGCATGAGCCAATCGGCGTGGCGGCATTGATCACGCCTTGGAACTGGCCGATGAACCAGGTGATGTTGAAAGTCGCACCTGCGCTCGCCACTGGCTGCACGCTTGTCCTGAAACCCTCCCAGGTCGCGCCTCTATCATCCATGGTCCTCGCGGATATGGTTGATCAGGCAGGTTTCCCAGCAGGCGTATTTAATCTTATTAACGGTGCGGGATCTAGCGTCGGAAGCTATCTGTGTCGCCACCCTGAGGTTGATGTGGTCAGCTTCACCGGCTCTACCGGTGCTGGTGCGTCAATCACCCGGGATACGTCCGAAGGGATCAAACGTGTCAGCTTGGAACTTGGCGGCAAGGGCGCGAACCTCGTCTTTCCGGATGCGGACAAAGCGAGTGTCCGTAACAGTATCGAACGCTGCTTCCGCAACACCGGCCAATCTTGCAACGCGCCCACCAGGCTTCTGGTCGAACGTTCCATTCTCGACGAAACCATCGAACTGGCTGTGACAGCAGCAAACGAGATGGAAGTTGGTGCTGCGGATAAAGAAGGGTCACATATCGGTCCGGTTGCCTCCAAGTCCCAATACGACAAGGTGCGCAGCCTGATCGAGATCGGCGTCAAGGAAGGTGCAACCCTGAAGGCCGGCGGGCTGGACCGACCCGATGGGCTCAACCAGGGTTGGTTTATCAAACCAACCGTTTTCGCCGACGTCACTCCGGATATGACGATCGCCAAAGAAGAGATATTTGGCCCGGTCCTTTCAATCATGGCCTTTGACAGCGAGGAAGAAGCAATCGCGCTGGCGAACGACACCGAATACGGTCTGACCAACTACATCCAAACTTCGGACAGTGAACGTGCCCGCAGGATTGCCAGACGCCTGCGCTCGGGGATGGTCGAGGTCAATTGCAAACCCTTCGGTCCGGGTTTCCCATTCGGTGGCTACAAGAAATCCGGGAACGGCCGCGAGGGCGGCAGGTTCGGGCTCGAGGAATTTCTCGAAGTCAAGGTCGTCAGCGACTGGGCCTGAGATGATTGACCTCTACACTTGGAACACCCCTAACGGGCGCAAGGTTTCGATCATGCTCGAAGAACTTGGGGTGTCATACAGAGTGCATCCGGTGAACATTGGGGCGGGCGAGCAATTCGCCCCCTCCTTTCTTGCCGTTGCGCCTAATAACAAAATTCCCGCAATCGTCGACAATGAAACGGGGGTGTCGCTGATGGAATCAGGCGCAATCCTGATTTACTTGGCGAGAAAATACGAAAAGTTCCTTCCCCAAAACGCGGGCGACGAAGCCGAAGTGCTGCAATGGGTGATGTGGCAGATGGGTGGCTTCGGCCCGATCCTCGGCCAGTTGATGCATTTCAACTCGGTGCAGGAAGAACAGAGCGGCTATGCACAGAACCGTTTTCTGCAAGAGGCACAACGCCTGTATGGCGTTCTGGATCAAAAACTGAACGGACAAGATTTCGTGTGCGCTGTGTTGTCGATCGCAGATTTTGCGATCTGGCCCTGGGTCGCACGCGCCGAACCACAAGGCATTTCCCTGGGTGACTATCCAAATGTCTCTCGTTGGTACCAAGCGCTTCGCCAACGCCCGGGATTCGAGCGCGGATACCATAAACCCAACAAGGTAGCTGACGTACCGATGCCTGTATCACAGGCAATCGCAGCCGATGCGGAGAGGAGTGAATGATGGAAGAGCTTGTTTCAGGCCAGGGCTTCAAATGCGACGCAAATTTTGTTGCCCTTACACCATTGTCGCATATCGCGAGAGCGGGTGAAGTATTTAAGGCGGACAGCGCCCTCAGCTATGGAAATGTTCAGCGGTCATGGGCAGAGATAACAACCCGATGCGCGCAATTGGCAACGGCACTGCTTGATCGAGGCGTGAAACGAGGGGACGTCGTTTCAACACTCATCCCTAACGTACCGGCTTCCGTCGAAGCGCATTTTGCGGTTCCGATGGCAGGGGCAGTTCTTAATGCCATTAATACCCGCCTCGACGACACCACAATCACTTACATCCTTGATCATGCCGACAGCAAAGTCCTGTTGGTGGATAGCCAGTTCGTCGATCTGGTCGAACGGGCCATACCCAACCTTAAAGGTGCCAAGCCAGTCGTAATTGAATGCCCGGACACAGAGGCCGGGTGGCAAGCAACCGGGCGCTACCCGATCAACGAAGATCTGATTTCGAAATCGGACCCATTGCAAGAATGGCTCTATCCCGAAGATGAGTGGGATACCCTGGCCTTGAACTACACGTCCGGGACCACCGGCAACCCCAAAGGGGTACTGTATCATCATCGGGGTGCCTATCTGACCACCACCGGAACGGTCACCAGCTGGGAACTGGGTCTCAGGCCGCGGTATCTGTCGATTGTTCCTCAATTCCATTGCAATGCCTGGTGTCACATCTGGACCATGCCGCTTGTCGGAGGAACCATCGTCTGTTGCAGGGATATCTCCGCTGATGAGATCTTTACCGCACTCGCCGAAGAAAAAGTCTCTCATTTCGGCTGTGCCCCCATCGTATTGAACATGCTGATCCAGGCCGGACCATCAGAACGCAGAGCATTTGATCAACCCGTCAGCGTCTTCACTGCCGGCGCGCCCCCAGCCCCGAGCACGATCAAAGGGACCGAAGAACTGGGTCTGAAGATCAAGCAGGTCTATGGTCTTACCGAAACATTTGGTCATATCAGCGAGGCCTTGGAACAACAGGAGTGGCAAACGCTCAGCGACGACCAGCGATACGCGCATATGGCCCGCATCGGTGTCAGATTCCCGACCATGGAAGGGCTTGACGTTGTCTCGCCGGACACGGGCGAACCGGTGCCCTGGGATGGCACCACCACCGGTGAAATTGTGATCCGCGGCAATTCGGTCATGAAAGGCTACTTCAAGAACGACGCCGCCACCAAAGAGGCATTTAAGAACGGGATGTTCTGGTCCGGTGACATCGGGGTGCGCTATCCAGATGGCTACATCAGCATTACGGACAGAACCAAGGACATCATCATCTCCGGCGGCGAGAATATTTCCTCGGTCGAGGTCGAGAACACACTGATGCAACACCCGGATGTCAGCCTTTGTGCTGTGGTCGCAAAGCCCGACGAGAAGTGGGGCGAAGTGCCTTGTGCGTTTGTTGAACGCGTGGAGGGCGGGCAGGTCACCCCTGAGGCGCTCATCGCCTTTTGCCGCGAGCATATTTCAGGTTTTAAATGCCCGAAAGAAATCCGTTTCGAAACGCTTCCCAAGACGTCAACCGGGAAAATACAGAAATTTGAGCTCAGGCAATCTCTCAAATGACTTTCCGCGGTTCTACGATGTTTCCCCAAATGACTTATGCGCAAACACATATGCCAACGATGAGACATGCTGGGAAAATCGTTGTCGTGGGTGCAGGGGCGGGCGGGCTCGCGACGGTCGCGAGCCTGCAACGGCGATGTGGATCGCTTGACATTACGGTTATTGAACCCAGTGATTGCCACTACTATCAGCCGGGCTGGACACTGGTCGGTGCGGGGGAGTTTCAGGTAAAAAACACCGTCCGCGCAATGGAAGCCATCTGGCCTGAAGGCATAAAACGTATCAAGGGCCGGGTTGCAGGGTTTGAGCCGGACCAGAATCAGCTCCTGTTAGAGACTGGCGAAACAGTCGAATACGATATTCTTGTCGTGGCACCAGGCCTTGCCCTTGATTGGGAAAAGATCGACGGTCTGTCAGAGGCGCTTGGTCGAAACGGGGTAACATCAAATTACAGGTACGACCTTGCGCCCTATACTTGGCGTCTTGTGCAGGAGATGTCCGGCAAACAGGCCATTTTCACGCAGCCGCAAATGCCGATAAAATGTGCGGGCGCACCACAGAAGGCGATGTATCTTTCCTGCGATCACTGGCGCCAGAAAGGCCTTTTGTCCGGCATCAATGTCACTTTCGCAACCGCGACCGACTTTCTGTTTGGCTGCAAGCACTATGTTCCTCCACTGATGGAATACATTGATCGCTACGGCATCGATCTGCAATTCCAGATGGAGTTGACCAAAGTTGATGTCGACACGAAAACGGCAACTTTCAAGCTTCATAAAGATGGGCAAGATCCCAGCTTCGTCGAACGCGAATTCGACATGCTTCACGTATGCCCGCCCCAAAGCGCCCCAGAATTTGTAAAAACCAGCCCCCTCGCCCACAAAAGCGGCTGGCTAGATGTCGACCCACACAGCCTGCGCCATAAGACACACGAGAACGTCTTTGGCGTTGGGGATATTTGTGGAACACCAAACGCAAAAACCGCGGCGGCGATCCGAAACCAGGCCCCCATCGTGGCACAAAACATCCTGCGCACACTGCGGGGGCAAGAGCTGATCAGCAGCTATGCCGGATACGGATCATGCCCCCTCACGGTAGAGAACGGGAAAATCATTCTGGCTGAATTTGGCTATGAGGGAAAGCTGATGCCAACATTCCCCTGGGACAGCACGAAAACCCGCCGTTCTGCATGGTTGCTCAAAAAGTACATCCTTCCCCACGTCTATTGGAGGATGATGCTTAAAGGACGGGAGTGGTTCTGACGTTACTGCCCCGATGTTCAGGTCACTTTCTGGCCGAGGCTCCAGAAACGTGAAGCCGGACAAACGTATCAAAATCATCACGATAAACACGAATCTGTGAAAGGAAACCAACATGTTCAAAGCTCTTGTCATGGAACAGAATGCCGATGGGCTTGCATCGGCAACCATTAAGGATCTGACCGAGTCCGATCTGCCCGAAGGTGAGGTGACACTCGCAGTTGAATACTCGACCGTGAACTACAAGGACGGGCTTTGTCTGTCTGCCAAGGGCGGCGGTCTGGTGCGAAACTACCCGCATGTCCCCGGCATCGATTTCGCCGGCACCGTCGAAAGCTCGAACGATGATCGCTACAAGCCCGGTGACAAGGTGGTATTGACAGGTTGGCGGGTCGGCGAGGCCTATTGGGGCGGTTACGCGCAAAAAGCACGCGTCAAAGCCGATTGGCTGGTGCCCCTGCCCGAGGGTTTGGACACACGGCAGGCAATGGCAGTCGGCACCGCCGGGTTCACGGCGATGCTGGCGGTCATGGCGCTGGAAGACCATGGGCTGAAAGCCGGTCAGGGGCCGGTTCTTGTGACCGGCGCGGCAGGTGGTGTCGGATCGGTTGCCACGGCCATTCTGAGCAACCTGGGTTATGAGGTCGCTGCTGTTACAGGTCGCCCGGAAACCGCAGATTACCTCACCGGGCTTGGGGCAACTCAGATTGTTGCACGCGAAGATCTGAACGAAACGGTGAAACGGCCTCTTGAAACTGAAACCTGGGCGGGATGTGTCGATGCAGTAGGTGGTCCGATGCTGGCACGGGTTCTGGGGCAGATGAAATATGGTGCCTCGGTCGCAGCCGTCGGCCTGGCAGGTGGTGCGGCTCTGCCTGCGACCGTGATCCCGTTCCTGTTGCGTGGTGTCAATCTGTTGGGCATCGACTCGGTCATGCAACCCTATGAAAACCGGGTGCGGGCATGGCACCGCGTGGCGACAGATCTGCCGATGGACAAACTCGAGGCGATGATGCAGCCCGCCGGGTTGACCGATTTGCCAAGCCTGGGCGCTGACATTCTGGCGGGCCGGGTGAAAGGGCGCGTCATCGTGGATGTGAACAGCTGATTGAACCGAAACGATCCGGGGGCGGCAAGCCCCCGGATTGGCGTGGCAGATTTAGAGGCCACATTTTTGAATAGCTTGATTGTGTAAATCCTACCGCCCGGCCGCCAGATGCCGAGAAGCCATTGAGAACAATTCTGCCTGCGAAGAGATCCCCAACTTGGAATACGCGTGGTGCCTGTGAACTTTCACCGTGCCCTCGGCAATGCCAAGATATGAGGCAGCCGAAGGGGTCGAATGACCCAGCAGGATCAATTGCACGACCTCGTGTTCCCGCGCACTCAGAACGCCAGATCCAAACGCCCTTATGCTCTCGTCCCAATCTTCCTGCCGCACCTCTTTGGTTGGGGCATTCCGTTGCCCCCACTGTTTGCGAAGGACTGTCGCGATAACATCGAACACGGCACTCAAGCGTGCGGTATCTGCCGCTTCGAACCCGGGTGCCCGCGCAGTACGGGCAAGTGACACGACGAACCAGTTATCTTTCCCATCCGGCACAAGTATGCCCAACTCATCGCTAATTTTGATTTTTCGATAGAAGGCCCGATAATACTCGGACCGATAGAACGCCTCCGGGGCCAGATCCATCAGTCGATAGACCCCCGGTGCGCAACCTTCCCGGCAAGCCCGGTAAAAGGGGTCCAGCAGGTAAGGCCCGCTGGCATAGAACTCCACCGAGATTGCAGCTCTCAATTCGTCCAGATCCTGATAGAGCGCCACCGGTGGCATTGAGCCTTTGTGGTGAAAAACGATCATTGAATCGAAACGGCAGCACAGCGACAGAATCTGCCGTAATGCGCCGGGGAAACGCTCTGTGCCAATCGCCTCTGCCAGAGTTAAAAAGGCGCTCACCCATTCAGGGTGTAACGGGGGGTAGGTTTCACTGTCACTCATATATAATACGATAGATATATATCCTTTCGCAAAAATACCAGAATACTTGTTTGCTTCACACTGGATATGAACAGGAAAACAAACACTTCAGAGCTTCAGATGACATCCAGTACCGATATAACCCCCGTGCAAGGTGATCTCGCCTTTACCCGCAACGATGATCACGGCGTGATTCCAGAAGCCAGCTATGCTGGCGCGCTCAGCTTTATGCGCCGCCGCTACACGCGCGACCTCAGCAATGCGGATGTCGCCGTGATGGGGGTGCCTTATGATCTGGCAACCTCCAGTCGTTCCGGCACGCGCCTTGGCCCTCGCGCTGTGCGCGCAGGTTCCAGTCATATCGCATGGTCAAGACCCTGGCCCTGGGAGGTTGACCCTTTTGAGGCGCTAAAGGTCGTTGATTACGGCGACTGTATGATCGATTCCGGCTATCCCCAGAAGGTGCCGGAGCAAATCGCGCAAGCCGCGCGCGACGTTCTGGCCACCGATACCACGTTGCTGTCCATCGGTGGCGATCATTTCATCACCTATCCACTTCTCAAGGCTCATGTCGAAAAACACGGCCCCCTCAGCCTGATCCAATTCGACGCCCATTCAGACACATGGGCGGATGAGCCGGGCCGTATCGATCATGGCACAATGTTGTGGCACGCGATCCGCGAAGGTCTGGTGGATGCCTCAAGCTCGGTCCAGATCGGTATCCGCACCCATAACCCCGATCCTATGGGCGTGAATATCATCGACGCTATCGAGGTTCATAAATCCGGCCCCGAAGCTGTGGCGGCAAAAGTTCGCTCGATTGTTGGCGGCCGCAAAACCTATGTCACCTTCGACATAGACGCCCTTGAACCCGGTTGCGCGCCCGGAACGGGCACTCCTGTTATCGGAGGTTTGTCGACATATCAGGCGCAGGAAATTATCCGCCAGTTGGCAGGGATCGACGTGGTGGGCATGGATCTGGTCGAAGTCGCGCCCGCCTATGACATCGCGGAAATCACAGCCATTGCGGGCGCGACGATCGTAAATGATCTGCTCTGCCTTTATGCGGCCGGGAAATCTGGACAGCGCTGAGGCTACCGCCCGCTGATTTGGTTTGCGAAGTGTTATAGATGCGGATCAAGCATTTCTAGGAGAACCTGATACCCTTGTTTTCACCGATGCGGCGCAGAACAAACTGGGTTGTCATCGAACCAACACCGGGAAGCCTTGCAAGAACGGAGCGATGTAATCGTTCATAGTCATTCATATCTTCTGCGAGTAGCCGGAGCTGGTAGTCAGACACACCAGCTGTCAGCCAGCACTCCAGAATTTCTGGATGCCGTACAACAGCGGCTTCGAAGTCATCCAGATTCTGTTCGTCTTGCCCGACAAGTGAAATTGTCACAAACACTTCCAGCATCAATCCCAACTGCTCATGATCCAGTTGTGCTTTATAGCCCTGGATAAAGCCGCGCTCTTCCAGCAGTCGGATGCGACGATGGCACGCCGAAGGAGACATTCCAATCTCATCCGCAAGTTTGGCGACGGGTCGCGCAGAATCGATTTGCAGGCTGTTCAGTATTGCACGATCTGATTTATCCATCGGAAAAACTCCTAAGAAAATTGGGAACGGCTTCATTTTTTCCAATGATATTAGAATTTCGGCGAGAACTTAAGCGCAATTCCAACGCCGAGCGCGATATGGTTGGAGCACCATAAGGAAGGTCAGCTGAACAAGGAGAAGAGCATGCTCATTGGCGTCCCGAAAGAGATCAAAAATCATGAATACCGCGTTGGCCTGACGCCCGAGAGCGTTTCTGAACTCGTGTCAGGTGGCCACGAAGTTGTCGTCGAAACTGGTGCAGGTCTTGGCATCGGCGCCGACGATGAGGCTTACGTGTCCAGCGGTGCAAGGATGGCCGGTTCAGCTGCAGAGGTTTTCCAATCCGCAGATATGATTGTGAAAGTGAAAGAGCCGCAGCCGGTTGAAACAGCCATGTTGCGGCCGGGCCAGATACTGTTCACATATCTGCACTTGGCACCTGATCCTGTACAGACCAAAGCCCTCATCGAATCGAAAGCAACGTGTATCGCTTATGAAACCGTAACGGCTCCGAATGGCAGCCTGCCACTGCTGAAACCTATGAGCCAGGTCGCGGGGCGTATGTCCATTCAAGCCGGTGCTTGCGCGCTCGAAAAAGCTCAAGGCGGGCGCGGCGTCCTTCTGGGTGGCGTTCCTGGTGTGTCGCCTGCGCGCGTCGTAGTCATTGGCGGCGGCGTCGTAGGTTTCAATGCCGCGCAGATGGCTGTTGGCCTTGGTGCGGATGTGACGATCCTGGATCGCGATGCCGACGTCCTCGAGGGTCTTGCGAAGCACTTTGAAGCCAGTGCCAAAACGGCCTTTTCCACGCGCACCCGTTTGCTGGACTTGCTCGAAGATGCGGACCTTGTGGTCGGCGCTGTGCTGATTCCTGGGGCAACGGCGCCGAAACTCCTGAAGCGTGAAGATTTGTCTATCATGCGCAAAGGGTCCGTGTTGGTGGATGTGGCCATCGACCAAGGTGGATGTTTCGAAACCTCGCGTGCAACCTCGCATGCCGAACCTACCTACGAAGTTGACGGAATCGTTCATTACTGCGTCGCCAATATGCCTGGCGGGGTTGCCAATACATCGACCTACGCGCTCAACAACGTCACTCTCCCCTTCGCTATGCAGATTGCCAATAACGGTTGGAAGTCCGCGTTGGCGGCAAACCCACATCTCCTCCAGGGTTTGAACGTCTGGGATGGAAACGTGACCAACGAACCTGTAGCGAAGGCGCTTGGATATGACTATATCGACCCAAGCCAAGCTTTGAACTGATAAAACACAGCATGGCGAGAACCGCTTCTCGCCATGCCCTCCGCTTTCCCTTAGAATTGCGAAATCCGTGAACTCAGTGTGCTTTTGACGGTGCTGATGGGCAGCCTGTTGCTTGGCGAAGGCCAATTGAAACACCGCCTGACCTGGGCAAGCGTCATTCTGGCCGGCGTCCTGGTTCTTGCTCTCGCTGGACAATAATCACGGCTGATTTCAGTGCGATCTGGACGAAGCTTGCATTTCCGAAATGAATGCACGGGGTTTTTTGATTGCCAAGTCATCGCTTTCGAGGGCGTGCAATAGGTTAGCGCACGACATACTGAACTTTGGCAGCCCAAAGCCTGAACCGGCTCGCCCCGGTGACTTCACGCACCAACCCCATATCGGCCATCCGCACCAGCAGCCGTTCAGCGGTGTCGCGTGAGATACCGGCCGCTTGTTCGATCATCTCTGTTGTCGCCATGGGTTTGGCCATAAGAGCTTCGATGATGCGCGCGGGATTACTGCCCTTGATCACTGCGGTTTGGGATTTGGCTTGATCGTTCCATGCGCTGAGTCGTTGCAGTTCGATCCGCGCGGCACCTACACCGGACTCAATAGCTCTGAGGAAAGAGCCGAAGCTTCTGGCACCACCGCTCTGCACCTGCCGCGCCCCCTGCCCCATCGGTACAAAGGTTAGTGACAAGCATCTCTGTGCCATCAGCTTAGCCGCCCAGACCGCGCCTTCGATGCGATCCTCTTCGGGTGACAGATCAGACAGCCGCCACAAATAGCGTGCAAAAGCGGCAAGGGTAAAATCATGCGCATCGGAGAGTTCCGCGAGATTTGCCTGGAACTCCGCCGCCGCTTCATCGAACTCGCTCCCTGCGATCCGCCCGCGCAAGCCAGCAGGCAATATATCGGGCGGGAGGTCTGGTCCCTCGGGGCGATGCAGTCCGAGAAACGCCCGAAGATCATCGGTCGACCCGTCGGCCACCAACCGCCGGGCAGCCCACCGCGCCTGTTGCAGGGCACGCGGGTCGGTGCTGGCGCGGGCGTGGAGTTGGTCGCGGCCGATTTCTTCAAGCGAGACCGGCATGCCATTAGACCAGCTCAGCGCTTCAACCTCACGCAGGGCCAGCCGTTCCAGGGCGCCCGGCCCGATCTGCGCCACCAGCATGTCCAGTTGGCCAACCGCCATCGCGGCGCGGGCCAATTCAGCGGCATGGTGACCTTGTGCGGTGAACCAATCCTCGGGCCGTAGCAGCGGGGTGGTGTTGGCCCGTGGCAAGGGAATGTCATGATCTTCAGAAACATCGGTGGGATCGGGCAGAAACCACAGATCTTCCGGCTCGTCTTCCCGATCATAGGGAGATGCCAGAGTTTCGGGTTCGTCGAAAAAGTCCCGGTATTGTTTAGGCTTGACGCTCATATCCGCAGTATAAATATTTAATGCGGATTACATAGGTGTTTTCAGGCATAGTATTCAATATACGATAATTAACACTTATCATATCTTGACAAAGATCCCCACCCTCGCCACGCTCAGCCCATGAAAACCTGGCTCAGAAACCTCAGCTCGACGAGAGAGACCGCCTCGGCGGCCCGGCAGATTGTCCGCGTTGTGGTGCTTGCCGACAACTTTCTTAGTGCAGGCCAGGGGTGATGTCTCCGCTGACTCGGCATCACCCCCCTGCCCTGCCCTCTCTCGATGTCGAGGATCGCGCAGCACTGGAGGATCTCTACGTCCGCGGCACGCCGGAAAATACCCTGCGCGCCTATGAACGGGATCTGGTCTATCTGACTGCGTGGAAGCGAACGCGCTTCTACGAGTCCAATGTGGCCTTCAAGAAGCCGCTTGAATGGCCCGAGCAGGAAGAGGTGGCGCTGCGCTTCATCCTCGATCACAGCCGCGATCTGACTGACGCCACCGGCCGGGCGCGTGAGACAGCGGATCAACTCATCAAAATGGGGCTGCGCAAATCCCTCGCCTGCCCTGCCGCTTCGACACTCAACCGCCGCATCGCCTCCTGGAGCGCGTTTCATCGGATGCGCAACCTGCCCAATCCGTTCGATACGCCGCTGGTGCGGCAGGCCCGGGCCAAAGCGCGCAAGGCCATGGCCCGCCCGCCTGCCCCGAAATCGGCCCATCCTATCACCAAAGATGTTCTGCTGAGGCTGCTCGATGCCGGTGGGCCGGGTCTGCGCGGGATGCGAGACCGCGCCATTCTGTTGCTTGGCTGGGCGTCGGGCGGGCGTCGGCGCTCGGAGATTGTCAGCCTTAATCGCGAGGATATCGGGCTCGAAGAGTTTGAAGAAAAGGGGGTGGTCTGGATCACCCTACTTGGGACCAAAACCACCGATGCGGGCACGACCCCAAAGCTGGTGCTGAAAGGATATGCCGCGCGGATGCTGGTGGCCTGGATTGATGCGGCGCAGATCAGCGATGGCCCGTTGTTTCGGCGCATCACCCGCACCGGCGCATTGGGGCAAAAGCGGCTGTCGGCCGCCGCTGTGTCGCAGATCGTGAAACGCCTGCTGGCCGAGGCGGGTCTAGATCCATCCTACGCTTCCCCCCACGGGTTGCGCTCAGGGTTTCTGACCCAAGCCGCCCTGGATGGCGCCCCCCTGCCTGCTGCCATGCGCCTCTCCCTGCATCGCTCAGCGGCGCAGGCACAGAAATACTATGACGATGTGGATGTTGCAGATAACCCGGCAAGCGACCTGTTAGGGGATTAAGACACCCGGGATCAGGGCGGTTAGGTCAAGTGAACGGATTGACGATGTGAAGCTGGTCTTCCACGATCAAACCATCGTGCATGTCTTCGCTTCAGAGTATTGTGCGCCCTGCGATCAATGCAGCGGCCACAATCACCACATCATAGACCGAAAGCTGACATTTCTCGGACAAAGCGCGTCCCACCAAATGGGTTTGCATGGTTGAGGCCTATGAGGCCGAGGGGGGGGACGGTCACATGCGATCTTTTCTCAGACGAGGCTTTCCTGGCCTCCCCTACCCTACCCTTCTGGATCGGCTCTTCACCGAGAAGCTGGACGCGGCCCGGGCCGATCTGGTTGAGACCCAAGGCTGGGCATGGGCCGACGCCCGACCCGAGGCCTGGCTTAACTACTACGAGTCGGATCAGATGAAGCTAGCACGGCTCTATCCCATCGAGGGCGATCTGACCGAGGAAGAAGCAGGGGAATACGACGAGTTGGCAGACCTCTTCAATGGCGGTGTTCTGGACGAGGAGGGCGAGGCACGGCTTTCCGAATTGCAGGCCATACTCAACGGCAACTGTTCGGGGGATCAGAAAGCCCATGCCGGCTGCAATATTCTCGTGAACGGCTCCGGCAATCTCGAGATCACTGCCGGTCTGGTTCGCCCCGAGGACAAGAAAGCCGCCATCGAGGTTGGTGGCCTGCAAGCTCCGAAAGCGGCCTGCAATATTGTCTGGCGGCTGCGCAGGAAGACGAGCTCCATGCCCCGCCGCTAGACCGGCCCCGTCCGCGCGGGAGTACCGTTTAGGCGGTGCAGAAAGTGAGATGAAGTGCCATTTGTTTGGTTGGATGCGGAAAGGATTGCGAAGCCGATCCCAACATCCTACGCAAGTACCATGGAGTTCACTTACCCAATCAACTTCGTCGGATTTGAGAATGGCGATACCAGCGGTGAAGTCATCACTCGCGATGGAGAATTTCTTGGAAACTGGACCTGCGAAAAAGACGAGGCTCGCGACAGCGGAGCGTTCCATTTCGTTGTCGATGGGGAATCTGAGCCACTGTTCTCGGAAGGTTTTGCTTTCCTGGATAGTCGGCTGAAAACGGGTTTGGCGCTGAGCGCCATCTGCAGGTCCATTCGCGATTGGCAAGAAGAAAGCGATCTAGCCAAAGCGTCAATCCTCGATCACACTGATGCCTTGCCGTTGCATTCGTGACCGCCCAAGTGGTTCCATTTGGCATTCGTTTCCCATTGTTGCAGCAGGCGTCATAAGGGGAGTGCTGAATTTGCACCTATCGTCATTTTCGGCTCGCGAACGCTGGCGCAGATTTGTTGTGGTGTGACTGTGTCCTCCTTCACTTGGGGTTGCATGACATACTGGTCGCAGGGTTCGCCCCGGACACCAAGGGCGGTCATTAGAATTGTCCCCTGCCCTGCCGGGCTATTTCGCGCGGAACAAAATTAGCCTCTCTGCTCTTCTTCGCTTCACCTTCAGTGTGTTCGGGTCGCTGGCCCGAGCCCTCGACCATCATTGCAACACCAGAGAAAGAGCAGAGCAATAGCCACCAACGGCATCAAATTCGAAAGCGCCGATATCGAGAACGCCAAAGGTGTTGGGTCGATTTCCACTCTGACGTTCGACATCCACATTGCCGTGGAGCCGGTCGTGAGCGACAATCCGATGGCGCCCACGCACCGTGTTCTCAGCCGATCGCGTCGCGACCGGCTGGTCGAATGCGGCTGCATCTGGAAGAAGCAGAACCGTGACACCGGTGCTGACTACTCCCCTCTGAGCATCCGGGATTTCGACTTTAACGCCAATCTTGGCAAAGTCGCAAACCAGGATGATGACACGAGTTCAGGCGGCGGTCTCTTGGGGCTCGAAGGGAGCTCAATAATCGCCGCAACGGGCCAGATTTTGGTCCGGTGCATCCATCTCCCGGGAGCTGTTAACAGCTGTTAACTCCTCAGAGGCGAGTTGCCTCCCTAGTAGCCCATTGGTCCACCGGCACAAATTGTGGATAAATTCCTTGACTTAGCAGGGTGAATCACTGCCATTAGAGTCAAGTTGCGCAAATAAGCGCGTTCGAGCAGAGAAATTGCAACTATGTTCCAGACGGCCCCCATCGAAGCAGCGTCTCAATCTGAGCTTACAAGCCAGATGGCGGCGCGTCTACACACCGCGCTTACAACGCATCTTCAGCAAGCATATGCACCCGACCAGCGCAAGAATTTGAGACTATTTAGCGCAACAGAGACTGCTGATCTCCTTGGTGTGACGGGTCAGTTCCTGCGCAAGTGTCATAGTGAAGGTTCCCTGCCCGAGCCGGAAGTCATCAAAAATGGACGTCGATTCTATTCTGGTGAGGAAATCCTGCAAGCCCGCCACCTACTGGAGGCGAGCTCGCGCACACCCGGGAAGTACCTTCCGGGCCGCCGCGAGGGTGACAAGCTCCAAGTCATCCAGCTTATGAACTTCAAAGGCGGGTCGGCCAAGTCCACTTCCGCTATTCACCTTTGTCATTACCTTGCCCTGAGTGGATACCGGGTTTTGGCTATTGATCTGGACCCGCAAGGTAGCCTCACAGGTTTCTGCGGAATTCAGACGGAGTTGGAGTTCGAGGGAGCGTCGATTTATGATGCGCTCCGTTACGAAGACCCGGTGCCCTTGTCGGAGGCCATCGTGGAAACCTATTTCCCAGGCCTTCACCTTGCGCCCGCGCGTCTTGTACTGAGCGAGTTCGAAACCGAGACTGCGGTCAATGCCGGTCGTGGCGTTGCCTTCTTCGAAAAGCTCAGCCAGGCGATCGGGTTGGTTGAGGGCGATTATGACGTGGTGGTTATCGACAGCCCACCGGCACTCGGGTTTCTGACCCTGACCGGCCTTTATGCGGCAACCTCGGTCATCGTGCCGATGACGCCGAGCATGCTCGATCTGGCTTCAACGCAACAGTTCGTGGAGATGACCTCCGCCTATCTCGGAGTGATAGAGGATACGGGCGTCAAGCTGGATCATGACTTCTTCTCCTTCCTCATCACGCGTGATGATCCGAGCGATATTCCAAGCCAGCAAATTGTGAGCTTGATGCGGGCCCTATTTCAGGACCGCGTGGTGGCTGCCACGAGCTTGCGAAGCACGGCGATTGGTGACGCATCCATGCTGAAGATGTCGATCTACGAGGTTTCGCGATCTGAGATGACGCGGTCGACCTATGATCGCGCCAAAACCAGTATGGACGCGGTTGGTGCGGAAGTTGCGGCAATGGTCCAGCAGGCTTGGGGGCGTTAATCATGGCAATGGGGAAAAACAAAACCGGGATCATGGCCGCCATTACAGCGGCGACAGAAGCGCCGAAAGACGGTGGTTCTGATCGAGCGCATCGGACCTTGCCGAAAGGAACAATTGGGTCTGTTCGCGCAGGGCTTGGTGGCATCCAGGATATCGATACAAATCTCATCCTGGCCTGGGGTCCCAAGGACCGGCTGGATATCGAGTTAACAGCTGTTAACAGCGCCGAGCCACATGAGTCGATCCAGGATCTCGCCTCCAGTATTGCCGAGGCCGGTCAGCAAGTACCTGTGCTCCTACGCCCATCCAAGGAACGCGATGGGCATTTCGAGGTGATCTACGGCCAGCGACGGATACTCGCATGTCGGCATCTTGGTATCCCGGTGCGCTCTCTGATCCGAACGCTCGATGATACAGATGCCTTGTTGGCTAAGGGGCTCGAGAATGCTGGGCGTGCAGAGTTGAGCTACTACGAGCGCGTTCGTTTTGCACAAGCGATCTTAGAGCAGGGTTACTCCCGGGCAGAGGTTTGCCAGGCCCTGGCGATCAGCAAGAACACCCTGTCGCAGCTTGAACGTATCAACCGCCTGGTTCCCGCCTCCGTCGGCGAAGCGATAGGCGCCGCGCCGGGGGCAGGGCGACCGAAATGGATGACCCTCGCGACGGCGTTTGAAAATGAGCAGCTGACGGAAAAGGCGGCTTTTGGGGTTTTGGGTCGATCAGGTGAGTTGGAATCTGATGGCCGGTTGGAGCTTGTACTCAAAGAGATCGGCAAGCGCGGCAAGCAAGAACGCACTGTTGAGGAACGCTCGCCGCTTCCTGGCGTTCAGATCAAGAGTGGAAAGTCCGGACTCTCGGTGACCGTCAGGAGGGCAGGGAGCAACACGAAATTTGCAAACTGGCTGGACCAAAATCTGGACCAGCTCATTCAGGATTCCTTCGAGCGGTTTCAATCAGAAAACCACTAAGGATAGCGGCGGTTAACATCTGTTAACCGTCAGTACAGAGGCAACGAGCAAAAAGGAGGACGGCACCAAAAGGAAAACCCCCGAAACCGAAGTCCCGAGGGCTGCTGCGCACAATGCGCGATTTGTTTTGACACCACAATCCTAGCAGCCCGCGAATCACTAAACAACGAAAAACGTCTTCGGGCGAACAGGTTTTCTTTGCCTGCTTAGCAAAATGAAAAAATTTGGCGATGCTCCGCATGGAGCGACTGGGACAGTCATGCCTCAGAATGGTGGAGGTATGTCCAATATCAACCAACCCTCGGGGTGGCGCAAAGCGACGGCCGGACTCGCGGTCGCTGAACGGCACGCGCAGGCGGGTGAGCGAGCATCCGTTCCGAAGACACAGGCCTTTGTGGCCGTGAAGCGCGTGGGCGCCCATATCGGCCTCAAAGCCGGCGATATGCTGCTTCTCGACACGCTCGGTGCCTTCACACAGACCCAGGACTGGGAGGAGGGGCAGCGTCCGATCGTTTGGGCGTCGAATGCCTACCTGATGGAGCAGATGGGCTTCTCTCTGTCCGCGCTTAAGCGCCATGCGCGGCGCCTAGCCGAGATCGGCGTGATTTCCTTCAAGGACAGCCCTAACGGTAAACGGTGGGGCCACAGGGACGCTGACGGGCGCATCATCGAGGCCTATGGCTTCGATCTGTCGCCTCTGTCGGCGCGTGTCGAGGAATTCGAGCAGCTCCAGGCTGAATTGCAGGCCGAGCGTGAACTCTGTCAGCGCCTGAAGCGTCAGATCACGGTTGCGCGCCGGATGATCCGAGCCCGGATCGAAGCGGCCTTCAGCGGCACGCTGAGAGGGCCCTGGGAGCATCTTGCAGAGCTGTTCGAGGATCTCCTGGACCGTCTTCCGCGCCGGAACAGCGCCTCGGAGACGCTTGAGCGGCTGCTGGCATGGTTCAGGGAACTCCAGGAGCGCGTCGAGGCGGCTTATCTCAAAGCAGTTCGTGCGGATGAGGTTGTGGAAAACACCGCTGAAACCACCAAACAAGTTAATAAAAGGACTCAAGAAATGAACCCCAGGGAGGTCACTTTTGAACCTCATATACTAATTACAACCCAACTTAATCCTGTAACCTGTAATCGCTCAGAAACTGAGCAAGCGGCGGGCGTGGTGACCAATGCGCCACCGGAAGAGCAGGTGGATAGGGAGCTGGAAGATTGGGTTGCCGAGACACGGAAAAAACGTGGAGCCGCGCTTGATTTGCCAACTGTGATGCAGGCTTGTCCTGAATTTGCATCATGGGCGCGCAACATGGGCGGGTATCTCAAGGATTGGGGCGATCTGCACCGGGTTGCCGGGCAGTTGAGGCCGATGATCGGTGTTTCCGAGCATGCTTGGAATCTCGCACAGGACCGTCTTGGGCCTCAAGTCGCGACAGCGGCGCTGGTTCTGACCTTCGACAAGCATTGCGCCGGTGAAGTGGCATCTCCGGGCGGGTATCTGCGCGGCATTGTTCAGAAAGCCGGGGCAGGGGAGCTGCATCTCGAGCGCAGCTTCTATGGCAGGCTCAGCGGCCAAGCCGCGTGAGGATGTTGATCGAACGCAAGCGTTGACCAGGAATATCCACTGCTCGTTCGCCTGTGATGTGTTTGATTGCAATTAGTTTGGTGATCTCTATTGCACCGTAAGTAATTGCTACTAAAGGGAAATATCTGAAACCAGACAAACTACTGCAGATATGAAACGTCGATCTTTTGGTTGGTTTCGGGTTCGAAACGGCATTGCGATCACATCCGTGATAATCGGTCGTCGTCATCCACGACGTCGAGAACGCATCCAATGCCGCTCCATCTCCACAGGACGATATTGAAGTCGGTTGTGGACGCGCCTTTCGCAAAGCTTCGGATCAGGAGGCCCGCAAAGCCGTCTGCGATGAGAGCCCTTGCGAATTCCTGCGTCGGAACCGGGCTCCCGTCGAGCATTTTTGTACGCCAGCCCGGATCTGCGAGCGTGTGTTCCGACATGCCGCGTTGTTTAAACTCACATGCATCGCGGGTGTCGAAAATCGGACCCAGATCGGCGTGGTAGGAAACCAACATCGTAGGTTGCAGGCTGCCCACCTGGTTTGCTTCACGCAGGGCGCCGGCCGGATCCAGGGCTGTGTATAGGGCAGGGGTTCCTTTTTCATTGAAGCGGCCGCCAAAAAGCTCCGCGCCGCGGCCAGACAGCGGCTCGCGCGCATAGACCGGGTTCAAGGCTCGGTAGAGAGGCCCTGCATAACGCCCATCAGTCAGCGGCATCAGGCAAAGACACCCGCGTCAACCGCGTCAATGTACTCGAGGACCTGCTGCGCTTTGCCTTCCTGCACGAGCTGCATTGCGGTCCGCCCATCAAAACCGGGCAGAGGTTCCGACCTATACCAGGCGTAGGCCATCAATTCCGAGCCAAAGCGCGGTTCCACCTTGTTGAGAACTTCGATCAGTTCGCGCAAACGCCGCTGCGTTTTGTCAGAGCTGATCCGGGTGCGCCGTTGCAGAGCATCTTTGCCGAGGCCCACCGTCATGGCGATCTCTTCGGCTGACGTGCGAAGCGCAGCCGCGATCTTTCGTGGTTCGAATTGCCCTCTTTCTGCGAAGCTCATGATGTGCATAACGTTGCCTTTATCGGTGAATATTACATCATATAGCGACAGAATTACCGAATAACAAGCCAATCACTAGGTATTTTTAGGGTTGTCCCTTTGAAGGTGGTGACCGAACCTTTGTACAATCGGCAGTTTCAGGTTCTGAGTGCTGAGAGGATGTCATTGCAAGTTGGCTTCCAGCGATGTGCGTGTCGCTGCCCGGAAAGTGAAAGTTTCCTTTGGGGTTTGTGACCAACGGATGAGGGGTCTTGAGGGTTCCTCGGACGGGTCCGGGCTGGTTTCCGGTCTGGCTTTCCTGAATGAGGGTTTCCCATGCAAACAGGTGTTTTGCGCGTGTTGCGCGCATCCGCTGCCTCATGGTGGCGGCACAAGGAGTTGCGCCGAACCGGCCAGAGGGAACTGGCGTGGCGGCTTGAACGTGAAGCGGTACTGCGCGATCTCGAACATCTCCGGCAGGCGGCCAGCTTGCCGAACGCCCATGTGATCTGCGGCGAGGACGGCACATTCCTCCATCTTGGTTGGACCACTGTGTCGACCTTGGCCCCGATAGAGCGTTTTCCGCTGGCTGCGCTCGCGGTTGCGCGCGGAACAACCTTTATTGATATTCGCGATATCACCGACGTCATTGCATTCGCGAATCTACCGCGCGTGACGCGAGATGGATCCACGGATCCGGAGCTTATCGGCTCCGGCAACAGTGTTTCACTGACCGCTTACATCGATCTGGCAGAACAACTTGGCGCGAAGATCACCAATGATCCGCGCTGCAGCCACGCATCCTGATCGCCAATTCCCGCTTTTAAAGTTCGAAAGGAGGTCAGTCATGGCCCGTTCCCGCACAGCTAAATTCGACGCTTCAGAAGTCATCACAAATGAACTCATTCGCATCATAGAGCGCGGTGTCCTTCCGTGGCGCAAACCCTGGACCGCGGGTGGTAGCACCCGGCCGTTGCGGCACAATGGCGAAGCTTATCGGGGTGTAAACAACTTCTTGCTCACCATGCGTACATTGATGGCTGGTTACAGCTCGCCCTTTTGGATGACCATTCCGCAGGCCAATGCGCTGGATGCCAAAATCCGCAAAGGTGAGAAATCATCCCTGGTGGTTTATTACGGCCAGAGCAGGAAGGAGGCGAAGGCCGATCAGGAGGCAGATGCTGAAAAATCTGATGATCCCCGCGTCTTCCGGTTCCAGAAATCCTATCGCGTGTTCAATGCCTGCCAGATCGAGGGGCTGCCAGACAGGTTCCATCCCGACCCGGACACCGCGCCCGAGCACCCGCCCGCAGAGCCCATTCCGCACATGCAGGAGTTCTTTGACGCCATCGACATCATCACTGTGTTTTCTGGTGACAAAGCCTATTATCTGGGGCCTGTCGACAAGGTCTATATGCCGCCGATCGCACGTTTCCGGAATCCGCGACGCTTCTATGGGGTTTGGGCACATGAACTGGCACATAATGCCGAGGTTCGGATTATGCCGCGCCGTTCCTCATAACCTGTTTTTCAGCGAGAAGACCGGCGCGGCGTGTCGGCATAATTCAGAGCGCTTCCAGGAAGGCGAGCAGCTCATCTCCCGGTCG
>Ga0316204_10000820_pt1 | contig 100391 bp, 95 predicted proteins | sample 6monrhotite_MG_2_FD_205661 | JGI IMG/M metagenome (GOLD analysis project Ga0316204, IMG submission 205661) | Microbial mat bacterial communities from mineral coupon in-situ incubated in ocean water Damariscotta River, Maine, United States -... | ecosystem: Environmental > Aquatic > Marine >... | reverse complement strand
TGTCCGTAATCAAAGTAGGATGTCATCATTTTTTGTCTCGATACCTCGGTGAGTGCATTTCCTCCATACAAGTGCTTGGCCCACATTGAAAGGTCTGATGCTGTGGTAAAGACATCGGCCGCGCAATAAAATACGCTGTGATAAGCTGCTCTGTATTCATCCGAAATATCTTCTAAGGTTCCATTGCCGTCTCCATCTCTCCAAGGAGTCGCAATGGTGCCTTGAATGTTCTCATTGGCACCAAAATAGACATTATTGAGTTGTAGTGGCGTCCAAAATCGTTCTCTCATAACTTCACCTACAGTTTGTCCAGTAACTTCTTCTATAATCATCCCTAACAATAAATAATTGGAATTAGAGTATTCATGAGTAACTCCCGGTGCGTTCGTAGGCTCTAAGATATATTGTGATACCTCCAAAGGTGTGAGCGGCGTATCTAAATTTCCTTCGACTACATCCCAGAGATCGGTAGTGAAATACCCATTGATTCCAGTCCAGTGAGATAGTAGTTGGAAAATCGTTGCAGATTCGTCCACATTAGGAGAGTTCAATGTCAGGTAGTCACTAATAGGGTCTTCAAGACTTAAGAGCCCTTCTTCTTCCAATTTAAGCGTAGTAGCAGCGACCACCGTTTTGGTAATGCTTGCAATACCAAAACGCATATTGCTAGTTGTAGGAACATTTAGCTTAGAGAGTCCTCCTGTAAGTTGCCATCGCTCTTCACCATCCACACGAATGGAAACAGACACACCCACCAACTTATCCGTATCAGTTCCAACCTTTTCATCAATAATAGCTTGCAAACGTTCCACAATATCGGGGTCATTAAGCACAGGGTCGACTATGGTATTGTCATCGCTAGAACAACTGACCAAAAAAACACTCATAACGAATAAAAACAAGATTTTCTTTTTCATAAAGCATTGGTATTTAACAGAATACTACGTTAATTTTGTTTAAATGTACTTAGAAAATATAAGAATAGCTCCGAGGCACAAATATTTAACACCTACCACTAAAGGGCTTGCTTATTCTTCCAATTCCCCTTGTATTATCTCACTAATTCGAATGAGTCTCTCAAAAGCTCTTCTATAGGCGTTCAAGGCGTTATAACCAGATTCCTGATAGTCCAAACAGATATTCCGGAACGTACGGTCTTGGACAACTTTGGGTATGTCTGTTCTCACCAGAGGAAATGTAATTTTATCTTCAAAATATATGTTTTGTATGAGATATGGTTTCAAATGCTGTGTCCTTTCTACGTTTGCCTCTTGAGACATCATGGCAATAAATGCATAGTCGAAGCGATACAATTGGAAGAGTTCTGACACCAATGAATCATTCGTAAACACTTTAAAATCTCCCGTGCTACTAAGTATCTGAAAGGTATTATCATTGGGAAGAAATTCGACGTAATTAGAGAGCGCATTTTGAGCTTGGCCCAGCAGGGCAATGCTATCTCGACTAAAACCGTCGTGGTATTTGAAGATTAAATCAACCCCTCGTACCTTGGCATTGTACGAACGAATATCGTTGGTCATTTGTACTGAATCAATACGAATATCTTGCTGTAGTTTTTTAAGATAACTTTGATAATCGGCCTGTGCCGTTTGCTCTTGTCCCCAGTCGGTAAGGGCGAAGGAAATAGAAATACCTATAATAATAATGAGGATTTCGATAAAGTAACGTCCTAGTTTGGAAAACAGGTTCTTTTTTGAAGCCATGGTTAGATGAGTTAATATGTGATCGCTCTAACAAAGATGCAATTCATTACGGAATGTTACAAGCCTCCTTTGTTCGCCTTTTAGCTAATGTAGTTTAATAATATAAATCTAAAAGTGCGAAACGCGATAAGAAAATCCGAACTTATATCAGGTTATAATGCCTAATTAAACTAAAAAACAGGGCCTTATGATCATATAAAAAAATAAGAATTACCGAGTGTTGGACAAAAACAATATCTTTGAGTATCATCTGAAAAAAATTCGCAATGAAAAAAATTACTATTTTACTTCTTATCCTACCATTTTTAGCCTTTTCGCAAGAACACCGAATAGGCAAAGTATTTGAAACCGTTAAGCTCGAAAAAACGAAATCTGGAGAATTTCAGCAATTTCAAATTTTTGATCAGCAAACCAGAAGCGCTAGCAGTCAGTATGCCGAAAGCGTAAATGACGGCGTGATCTTGGTATTGGATCAATCAAAAATCACTAGTTTATTGAGTCAAAATCCGCAACAAATGAAACTCGCGGTTCCTTATAATACAAGTGGTGAGACTGTAGACTTGGATCTTATCCAAGTAGAAATTTTCTCACCTTCATTAAAGGCCGTTACTAGCAGTGGTATTGATATTGCAGCTACGATGGATCTTGGAAAACATTATCGCGGGGTGATCTCGGGAGATCCAAACTCTCTCGTATCCATTAGTGTTTTTGAGAAACAAGTGAGTGGTTTTATTTCGAATCACGACGGTAATTTCACCTTAGGAAAACTGAAGGGATCTGACACAGATCATATTTTATATAAAGACACTAACTTGAGAGATTCTCAATCATTTGAATGTTTCACTGAAGATGACTCCGAAGGATATACTGCTGAACAATTATCTAACCCTGCCAATCGTGATCCGGGAGACATTATTGAAATTTATATTGAAGCGGGACAAACCGTTTATAATGCATTTGGTGGTAATTTACCTAATAGTGTGACCTTCTTAACGGGTGTGTTCGCCCAATGTTATGCACTTTATGCTAATGATGGTATTGCTGCTCGCACTTCGAGCATGTTTATCTGGACAGAGCCAGATCCATATACTGGAACCAATACCAGTGTCAAACTAAATCAGTTTAGAGCGAATACTCCACAAAACGGATTTGACGGAGACTTGGGGCACCTTGTTGAAGTACAAAATATTGGGGGTCAAGCCGCAGGGTTTTCAGGTATTTGTGCTTCAAATACAGACGATAGTCTTTGTGTAAGTGGTTTCTCTGGAACCAATTTTAATGATATCCCTACCTATTCCTTTAATGTATATATCATAGCACACGAAATGGGACACCTTATGGGATCAAGACATACCCATGCTTGTGTTTGGAACGGAGACAATACTGCCATTGATGGCTGTGCAGGTTTTACTGAAGGGAGCTGTGCTTTGCCAGGATTGCCATCCGGCGGAGGAACTATCATGAGTTATTGCAACAACACAGGTGTTGGTGTTAACTTCAACGAAGGATTTGGACCTCAACCTACAGCAGTTATTTTAAATAATATTGAAGAAGTAGGTAATTGCCTCGATCCTACAGGAGCCTTAATTCCACCTACAGCCATATGTACTAACTACACGGCGGTTTTGGATGCCACTGGAAATGTCACGATTACTTCAGCAGATATTGATGGTGGAAGTTTTGACGATATTGGAATCGCAACTTATGCCATTGACATCAATACTTTTGATTGTGATGATCTTGGTGACAATGATGTATTACTAACTGTTACCGATACTGACGGATTGGTACATACTTGTATTGGAATTGTAAAAGTAGTAGATGAAGAGGATCCAGTAGTGACCAATTGTCCTGCAGATTTTACGGAAATGGTACTTGAAGGCACACAATACGAATTACTTGATTATGTTGGAACAGTAACCGCAACGGATAACTGCTCTGTAACTGTTACGCAAAGCCCTGCTTCAGGAACGATGCTGGACGTTGGAGTTCATACCATCACCCTCACCGGAGAAGACCCAGATGGAAACGAAGGTAGCTGCACTTTTGATATTACTGTAGAAGCCATTTTGAGTATTGGAGACAATTCAATACTGTCAAGCCTTAGTCTTTATCCCAACCCTGCTCATAATAATGTGCAGCTAAGCAACCCGGAGAATCTTGAATTAAAAACAATTTCTATCTATGACATTACTGGAAGATTGGTTAAGCAAGTGAATCTTATAGATATAGGAACCGAAGCAACTATTGATGTTACAGGATTGGCTCCTTCAACATATTTTGCGTTGATCCAAAGTGATAAAACACAAATTGCAAAACAATTGATTGTAAAGTAAAATACCTTTTGCTTTCTAATAGTATATCAAAAACTCCCGGGTTATTCCGGGAGTTTTTACGTATTATGTAGATGCTATATGAATAAATAACACGCTATAATTTCTTCCGAATTTCACTGATCGAAATTTCTCTAAAAGCATTCTGGATCATCCCACAATTTACACTATCTAATGCTTTAAACCTGATTTGAACGGCTAGACTGTCAATTTTATACGCTAAAGGTAAATTCTGAGGTTTATATATTGTGGAAGATACATCAATCACCCATCCGCAACCATCTAAAGCAGGATCGCCATAATTGCTAACCATGGCATCCACACAATTGGAGCATTCGCCTTCGGTTAACTGCCCTTCTTTGGTTTTGCAGGATAAAAATAAAAGTGATGTGAGAAATATACCAATGGCAAATTGCTTCATAGTAGGTTCTATTTAGTCATGTAACGAAAGATACTAATTAATTACGGATTGTAGGCAAGGGAAATACTAGTCCATAAACCTTCCTTTTCAGACGGTATTAATCTACTGCAAACAGCAACTCCTTATTAATTTTTAGTAGTTGAACCTTGTTTCGTTGCTCTTCGAATTCATACACCTTTACCTCATCTCTTTGATTCCACTTTCCCCAGTTGTAGTGGGTTGTGAATTTAAAATAGGTAGGTTCTGGTTTTTTATTTCCCTTATAAGTAAGGTTTATGAGCCATTCGCCGTCATCCACGGTTTCAATAATGAATCCTTTGCTAGAATACCCTTTCTCCTTTTCTTTTGTAATGAGATCTTGATTAGAGGCCAAACTGTGTTCAAACACATATGCTCTTCTATCAGGGCTCACAAACTCCAAGTCAAATTCCGCTTCCGAAGTATGCCATTCGATGACTATACGCACATCATTTTTAAAATCATTTACGTCCTCATTTCTAGGTACAAATTGCTGTTTAATTTGAGATTGATTTTTCCGAACGAAATATAAATACTCCATTTCATTATAAATTATATCTCCAATTCCTTCGTCAATAATTTCATTCCCCTGAAACAAGTAGCTCATATACAAGCGCCATGCTTTTACATACAGTTCATTCTCTTTGTATGAATTGGCTAAGTCACGATAGGACTGTGCATAGCTTGGGCGTAGGGTAAAGACCCTCTCATAAATTTCTTTGGCTTCTTTATTCAGATCATACGCCTGTAACTGAAACGCTACTGCCTTGAGTATTTCGGGATGGTTATAATGTGTTTGAACAATGTTGTTAAAAACGATCTTCGCAGTTTCAAGATCATCAAATTGCGTGATAAACTTTTTTGCCATCCAAATATGTTCATTATACGCAATGGGTGCGTTTTTAAGTACTTCCGTATAATACAAATAGGCGGCTTCGGAACTAGTAAATTTCCGAAATTCTTGCGCGTGTTCACTATAAGACGCTCCATTTTGATCAAAGGACGTGGCATCGTTATTATAATAATTCTTATTGGTATATTTTGATGCTGTTAGATCTTTTTGTGCCTTTCTATAGTCTCCTGATTTTGTTTGAATAACAATCACCCCACCAGCGCCTAACGTACCATATTTAGTAGTTGATGCCAACGATTTCAATGCGTGTACACTTTCAACTTGAGATATATCGAGTCCTCTAGGCTCGTCTGTTGTAAAAACACCATCTACTTCCCAGGCGACTGGGTAATCCTGAGTGAGGGAGGAATTTGCACCCCGCAAATATGCCTGACCGTTGGTAGGATTTACTGAGTAACCTGCAATTTTCCCTTGGAGTGCTTCTTTAATACTGGTGTAAAAAACTCCAATATCATCTCCGTCTACATACCCAACAGCAAAACCAGCTTTCTTGGGGTCAAACTCTCCTCGAGAGGTGTTAAATTTTTCTCCAGCTTTTGCTGATTGTGTAACTGCTTCACCATTTATGGTCTTAACAGAAACGATCACTTCTTCAAGTTCATTTGCGTTTTCAATCATTTCTATGCTAAGTTCACTGGTAATATCTTCTATCAAAATACCTATGGTCTTATACGCTACATGGGTGTATTCTATTTGATCCCCTACGCGCGCCTTGATGGTATACTTCCCTCTTCTATTGGTTTTTGTTCCTGTAGATGAGCCTTTCACCACAATATTCACGTCTGGAACAGGTGCACCTAAATAGGTGATCTTACCTGTTATTTTTCGAATTTCTCCCTTTTTTGTTAGGGACGGACCTTCGCTCGCATCAGTAGTTTCTGATGCATCAAATGGAACGGCATCATTGGCATAAAAATTCTGATTTCTGTAGGATTCCGCTAGCTCCTCTTTCCTTCTTTGAACCGCATCTGGTGCCTCCTTTGTTCTAATTATAATAAATGCTTTTTCTTTAATGATATAGAGATGCTCAATTTCACTGAAAATCAAGGCCGGTGGGGATTCATACAATTGTCCGTCAACATCATATCTGGCGCGGGCGCCTCGAATATATAGAAAACCATCGCTTCTCAATTCAATTCTAGAAAACTTACCATTTAAAGCTTCCTCAAGGCTTGCACTGGCAATCATGCGTAAATTGTCATTATCCAAATAGTGTACTGCATAGCCTGATGCAACCGGATTTTTCTTTCCTATAGAAGTTTGTATGTCCACATTCATGGCATCATATAAATCTGACACCTTATTCACATCTTTTCTTGAGGAGATGAGCACCTCATCCAATTCATTTACATGAGCATCCATTTCAAGGTTAAGCACGGTGGTTACATCCTCAACAACAACCGAAAACGTGTTAAAACCTACGTGGCTAAATAACAGTTCGTCCCCAACTTTTGCATCTATGTTAAAAATTCCATTAACGTCTGTTTTTGCCCCTTTGTTGGTTCCTTGCAAAACAATATTTACCTCCGGCAAAGGCGCATTTAAATATGTTATTTGCCCAGTGATTGTCTTTAACTCTTGTTCTGTCTGCCCCAAAAGTGATAATGAACATAAGGTCATCACCAACAGAATAGAAATATTCGTTCTCTTTTTCTTAAAATAGTTCATATTCATCCAAAGTTTTAGCGAACAATCTGTGAGAAGAATGCTCTAGTTTTTAGTCAGAAACACTACTTAGGGGGTTTGTGGGTATTTCAATTTTTACTAAAGCTATGAAATTAAGAGCACTTTTTAGGTATAGAAAAGCGGTAATTAACAGATGAAGAAGTTTCTAAAACAAAACAGACCCAGCCGATTTATTCAGAACGGATAGTGCTTTCAATTCACAAATGAAAATAGGCTAACACAAAATTCACCTAGCTGTCTCACATCACCAGCTACCGCCTCCACCACCTCCAAAGCCACCACCTGAAGAGCCTCCGCCAAAGCTACCGCCCGAAGAGCTACTGCTTGAGGGCACACTAACCATTGAGGACCGTGTAGATTCCATGCTACCTGAAAAAGAATTGGAGAAGTTATTCATAGTTGAATGCCTTGTGTGCCCAGGTCCCGAATGCCATCCTGGAGGTTTCACATTCAAATCATCAAATTTTTTGGCCCAGCGATCAAAAAACCCAAAGGCCAAGGCATACCCCAACGTTGATTCGAAATAGGTAGGATTTTCAGCAAGTAACATTTTAAGTTTATTTTCTTCGGCTGTTTTGATAAACTCCTTGAAGCCTTTTAATTCAGATAAAACAGCATCGCCTCTACGGTTCTTTTTTATCATAAAAATATTCAGTATAGATAGCAGAATACCACAAACTACCATGGAGATCGCCGCTACTAACCCCCAATAGTAGAAAAACACCAGGGCAAGTACCATCGTTAGAATAACAATGACGCCACCCAGAATCTTTTTAACGGCACGAGACTTAGGTATATAATACTTTTGAGCAGCATGTTTTAAAACCAATTTTGTGTTGTTCATCGTTATATAGAAGCTATTCTTCAAGCTACTAATTAACACCTCTCCATCGAATCCTTTACTAAAGAGCTCGTTAAATAGCGTTGCTTGATATCGAGGTGCGTTGGAGGGCAACTTTTTTAATCTGGTAATACGCACGTCTTTTTGTTTGTACCAGCTTTTTTTGTCAATCTCTTCCATTTCTATATACCCCATTGCTCCCCAATGCGGAATTAGCGAAATAAGATCACTAGTATCATCTTTATCATTTATTAAAAAACCTGCCATGGCAGGATCCATGTCTTCTGGTGGATAATATGCGGTGGTAGTTGTTACCCGTTTGTCTTTGCCATGTCTTAACCAAAGTAGGTAAAAAATAAACAAAAGTGCCCCAATGATAAGCGCATATCCATGGGTTGTCCAAAATGGCCATGCAGGTTCAATTTCCTTAATAATTCCAGGCGGAATTTTGACGAGTACAGTCACGCTTTCGCCATAGGTAGAAACCGCATTTGGAAGGCTTGTACCCGTAAACGCTCCTTCAGAAAAATTAGTTTCAAAATCTTCACTAATACCAGTGGCTCCGTAGGGTCCAGAATATACAAAACAATGTTCTAAACTCACTCCTGAATTCTCTGGCAAATGGATTGTGAAGTTAATAGTCTGAAAGTGTGCAATCCAACCACTTGGTTTAATGTTCCAATAAAATTGAGTACTCTCTTCATTGAATAAAAACGCATTGTGAACACGATATGAAATATCATAGCCAACAAGGCCGTAAACCGTCTTATCTGCGTCTCCTATCTTAATTTTAAGTTCACCGCTTATTTTTCGGACAAAGGCACTGGTAGTTTCAAACGTATGCCCAGGCACCTTAATTTCACTTATTTGAATTTCCCGTTGCACGGATTCTTCGTCCTCATTGAGGATAGTATACGCGGTTTGGATATTGCGATAAATCCCGTGCTTTTCTTGTACAAAATTTATATCATAGTGCTCAACAACATCAAAATATCCTTCCTCGCTAACATACACGTCTACGTCATAGATATTCACCACAAAGCCTTGACCATAGGTAACGGATAGTGTTACAAATGCGAAAAGAAATGTGTATAGTTTTTTCATGTTGTAGGCAGGTAAGTTTACGAAAAGTCTACTTTGACATTCTCTCTGGCTTCGTTTTCAGCTTCAAAGTAATCGAAATGTTTATATCCAAATAAACCTGAAAACAGCACGGCCGGAAAGCTCTCTCCGTAGGTGTTATTTTGACGTACCGTACCATTATAATATCTACGGCTTCGCTCCAGATTGTCTTCGATTTCGTTCAGCTTTTCTTGTAAATTGATAAAGCTCGCATTCGCTTTTAAATCGGGATAGGATTCGCTCAAAGCAAAAATACTACGCAGTGTCTGTTGCAGCGCGTTTTCTGCCTTTATTTGAGCGTTAATATCGTCTGAGGGAACTGCCATAGCTACATTGCGCGCTTTGATTACATCTTCTAGCGTCGCCTTTTCGTGTGCGGCATAGCCCTTCACAGTTTCTACCAAATTTGGAATAAGATCGTAGCGTCGTTTAAGGGCAACATCAATATTGCTCCAACCATCCTGAACGGTATTCCTGTTTTTTACAAATCGATTAAAGATAGCGACCGCTATGAGACCTATTAGAAGAAGTATCCCAGCAGCAACGAGGTAATATAACATAGTTGTTTGGTTTAGAGGTTAGTATTTTGAAATGGCGTCTTTACGATACAATCCATCCAAAATGCCTAACTAAGATACTATTTTTCTAATTTACTGTGAATTAGTTGAATTTCAACCAACGGACTATATCTTGATTCAGACAATCGTTGGTTGTAAAAGCATGAAAGTTCGCTTTTTCCGAAACTTAGAGGAATCACCAAATTAACAAACATTAACAGACCTTAACTATTCCATAATAAAAAATGACATACTTTTAAAAAAACGAACGTTATGTTTTCATCAAAATTAACTACCAAATTGCTCTTCTTGAAAGTTTCTTTGCTCATATTTCTATTCGCTTCAAATAATAGTATTGGTCAAGAAGATAATCCCATAGCTTCATCTGAAGATATAGTGACATCTATTTATAACGATGTTTGGTTACCATTTATGGAATCCTATAGAGAACTGAATATTGAAAAATTCAAATCCATACAAGCCGCCGATTTAACCAAAGTTGCTATCGATAGAAATATAATACAGATCAAGGCTGACTACTTTAATGACATAGAAGGATTTTTTAAGCAAATCCAACAATCGAATAGGGAAATGGATATTAGGTTTTCCATACTGTCTAGCGCAACCGGAGATGACAAGGCCTATCAAACGGGTTACTATTCTGTTGGTTTGAGAGGAGCTAGTACCGAATCTTTTAAACCCATAGGGTATGGCTATTTTACGGTGATTTTAACCAAGAAAGAAGGCAAATGGAAAATTTCGTTAGATGCGGACAAACGAGCGACTATCGATGAGGACGAATTTAGGAAGTCTGATGTTATTTATCAATTGGATTAGTATCTCTAAATCACGACATCCAATTCTTTCTAATCCCGTAGTTACAACACTGAATTTTCAATTTGGAAATCAGCATGTTTCCATGCCTCGTCAAATTCTCGTTTCACTTGCTGTGCTTCGCCTGTTTTTCCTTGCGCCTGTAGCGTCTTATACAGCCCCATAAGTGACCATCCATTTTGTCTAAGTACGTTAAGGTCTTCTCGATAAATTTTCTCGGCTTCGGTGTATTTCTGGGCCTTCATCAGGATAGCTCCCAAATTCTGCCTAGTAGGAATGTACCAAGCGGCGGGTTCGGTATACGTGAGACCATCTTCATATTCTGTGGCCGCGGTTAAGTGTTTGATGGCTTTGGGAAAGTCGCCTTCAAGAGCCGCCAATTCGCCAGCAACTACCTCATAGGCAATATTTGCAATGACATCGGATGAATTCTGAGCAGCGGCCACAAGTTCCTTTAGTTCAGGATCGTTTTTCAAGGTTTCAATGGCATCCAGTTCCTCCCTTGCTTCCTTAGCATTTCCTTTTCGAATAAACGCAATTCCTCTTGCGTAATGTCTGATAAGTACTACATGCTTTATTTCACTGTTGGGCGCGGGTATGGTTAATATTTCATTCCATTTTCCAAAACGCACATAAGCTAGCATAGGAGTGGTCGAAAAATCTTGTAAAAATGGCATTGAAAGGAGCTCACCCACAGGCACCCTTTCGGCTGTTTTCTTTGCGGCATCGATAGCCACATCACTACTTCCTAACATACTAGCCGCAGACCAGAGAAAATGTATGTTGTGCGGATAATACCCCAGTGGATATATCCCTTGCGAATAACATTGCGAAATATAATCTTCATCGGCCAAAATAGCGGCCTGATTACTTTCTACCGCGTCCAAATATCGTCCTACTCTAATATATATATGAGAAGGCATATGCACCAAATGTCCGGCTCCCGGCATCAAGTCGGCCAGCGCCTCGGCACTTGGCACACCCAAATCGGGATAGGGCAATTCTACCATATGAATATAATAATGATGTGCCCCTGGGTTCTCTGGATTTAGTTCCATTGCCTTTTCGAGGGCTAACTTGGCTTCCTTTATATTAGGAGCGGGATTGCCTTCTTCATCCCAGTAATCCCAAGGAACTGTATTCATCACCGAAGCGGCATATAGCACCTGAATATGATCATTGTTGGGAAAATCTTTAACCACCAACTCCATCGCCTTCATATATGCCATGTTTAACGAGTCTATTTCTACCGAAAGATCTTCGCTATACCGCGCCTTTAAGGCATTGATAAGGGCTTTTTCGAATGGACTGGCACTGCTACTATACTTTACCGCCTTGGCCAGCGCTTCATTAGCCTTTTGTTTGCGGTCGTCGTCTGGCAAACCGTCATTAATGTTAGGCCCCAGCGCATACGCTTGGCCCCAATATGTAATTGCCGTACCAGGGTCTAATCGCGAGGCTTCCATAAAAGCCCTATGGGCCTCTGCATGATTAAAAGCATAGGTAAGCTTTACCCCCTGATTAAAAAACAGTTGTGCTTTGTTGTTTTGGGTGGAAATTGGAAAACGTAAGTTTCCAAGGTTTTCAAATAAGGGGGCAATTTGTTTCGTGCTATCAACATCGGACAATAAAAACTTTGGCGGCGTACATAGCCTATAACTGTATCCTGCCTTAGGAACTACATCCTCAGCGTTTCCGTCGGTTAACAACAAGAAGAGGGAAATGGGTGCAATTAATAGTGTGAAAACAAGAAGATATCCCTTTTTCATAATAAACGGTATTGGTTAGTTACTCCTTTTGACTTTTCAACCACAAAATTTGGAAAGAACAGCCAGGCATACTCAAAGATAACACTTTGGTTATCAAATAATAAAAACGGTAAAAGTTCACCCAAATGGATAAGCTTTTCTAAATACTATCGTCATATCGAAACTAATTAAATCGCTTAATCAAATGATACGAGAATTCCATAATTTCTTTATAATTGTCTTTGCTAATTTTTTCGTCTATACCATGAAAACGAGTCATACTATCTGGCGCTAGACGAATGGGGTAAAAACGATATACATCATCAGAAATATCGTAAAAATAACGCGCGTCGGTACCCCCACCCACTAAACCAGGCACCACAATGCTATTTGGAAACATATCGCGTATGGTTTGCTCTAAAGTCTTAAACGCTTCAGAATCAATACTAGAAACTGGCGAAGGGTTGGTTAAGAACCCTACGGGCTCTACCCGTATTTTATCAGAAATCGTGCTTATTATATGCTCCTTAACCGACTCAATAGTCTCTCCTGGGAGGATTCTAAAATTAATCGTAGCCTCAGCTACTGTTGGGATCACATTATTTTTAATTCCCCCTTCGATGATGGTAGGAGCCGTGGTGGTATGAGCATTTAACGCACTAAGAATTGGTTTTTTAAACAGCCAGGGATTGGCAAAAGCCATCTTTTGAAAAAACCCAAACTCAGGCCCTATATATTCAAATTGATAATCTATGGGTGTAACAAGCTTATATGGGCGTTGGTTGTTTTCTAAATCTACAATTGCTTGGGCCAGCATACCAATGGTATTCTCTCTTGGTGGCGCCGAACTATGGCCTCCCTTGGTCTCCACAATTAATCGAAATGAAGCAAAGCCTTTTTCGGCTAAATTAATCATAGCCACTTCGCCATCAATCCCTGGTACTAAATTTTCCGCTAAGAAACCCCCTTCGTCCAAGGTCATCGCAGCCTTAACTCCTTTGGCTTTTAAATGTGCCGCTATTGCTGCCGCTCCGTTTGCCCCTCCAACCTCTTCGTCATGACCAAAAGCAAGGTATATCGTGCGGGAAGGCTGAAAACCTTCTTCCAGTAATTTTTCTACTGCCTCGAGCAGTCCGATCAAGGTACCTTTATCATCCAAGGTTCCTCGGCCAATAATATGAGAGTCCGTTATCTTTCCTTCAAACGGGCCTGCCTCCCAATCGCCTAAGGTAGGCTCGTCTACCGGTACCACATCTTGATGTGACATTAAGATAATAGGTTTTTTAGAGGCATCACTGCCTTGCCAGGTAAATAACAAACTGTAATCGTTAATCTTTTCGAGCGATAACTTTGCATGGGTAAGCGGAAAGGTGGCTTCTAAAAACCTATGAAATCCATAAAACGCTGTCGAATCTGGAATGGCATCTTCACTAAACGAAATGGTCTTATAGGTTAAACCTTTAGATAGGTTTTGGAAAACATTGTTCGAAAACTCAATATTTTCTATGGAGCCTGGAGCCACTTGTTTAGAGCTAAGCATTATTGTTTTTAGCACTATAATTATCAATACAACAAGTAATGCCGCACCAAGGAGTTTTAACACTTTTTTCATAGAGAGTCTGGTTGTTAGATTGATAAAGATACAGAATCACAAAACAAACCTCCACTTTCGTCAAGAATTCCGTGGACGCAACATCCCAAAACAAAAAAAGCCCATCCACTTCGGCTCGGCTCAGTGTAGGCTTCAGGATACGTTTCTCATTGGTTACTAATTTCGCTGCATCACTCTGTTCTAATTGTTACTCCGAAACATTCCTTTAAAACACTGAGTTTGTCTATAAAGCATAACATCCTAATTTTATCTAACTTGCATGGTGTTGCGAATCAACTTTATATAGTCAAAGAATTATGATGAAAAATACGTATCTCTTACTTATCGTTCTTTTTCTTGCATGGTCATGCAAGAAAAATAGTCCGTCACCCTCTTTCCTGGGTGTTGTATCACTTGAAGTCACAGGAAGCACAGAAGCCACAGCACATTTTGAAAAAGGGTTGTTGCTTTTACATTCGTTCGAGTATCAGGACGCCAGGGAGGCCTTTAAGGAAGCACAGCAAGAGGATTCGGAGATGGCCATGGCATACTGGGGCGAGGCTATGACTTATAACCACGGTCTATGGAGCGAGCAGGACTATGATAAAGCATTGGCTGTTATGGAAAAACTTGAAGCTCTGGACTATGAAACCAACTGTAGTCTGCTTGAACGAGATTTTATTGAGGCCGCGAAAATACTTTATACCCAAAAAACGGACAAGCTTGAGCGGGACAACAACTATGCAACATACATGAAGTCCTTGTACCAAAAATATCCCGACAATCACGAAGTGGCGGCATTCTATGCGCTTTCACTCCTTGGTTCGGTTTCTGAAGGACGTGATGATGAAATCTACGGAAAAGGAGCGGTGATCGCTCAGGGCATTATTGCCGAGAACCCAAATCATCCGGGAGCATTGCACTACCTTATCCATTCGTATGACGACCCAAAGCACGCCGCCCTAGCTCTAGACGCTGCTGATGCCTATGCTAAGGTTGCGCCGGATGCCAGCCATGCCCTGCATATGCCTTCTCATATCTACGTTGCGATGGGGATGTGGGACGAAGTGGTTTCATCCAACATAGCCTCCTACGATGCTAGTCTTAACCGGATGAAACGGAAAGGCCTAGACGGCAGTGCACGTGGATATCATGCCTTTCACTGGTTGGAATATGGTCGCATTCAACAAGGAAATGACCGCGAAGCAGCAGAAATGGTTTGGGACATGCAGGGCTTCATGAACGAATCTCCTTCTCCTCGAGCGCGTATTCACATGGTCTATTTAAAGGGAACTTATCTCGTAGAGACCGATGATTGGGAGTCCAAAATTGCAGAAATTCCGGTCAAAACAACAGATCTTAACATTTCCGTTAAGTCCCAGTATCTTTTCCTAGAAGGGATGAAGGCCTTTAAGAATGAGGATGCACATGCATTGGATAGCCTTATTACTTTGGCTCGGAATGATATCGACCGTGAAAGCTTTGTTATAAAGGCAGGAAGAAGCAAACTATGTTCCAATGTTTCTCGTGCTGATGCTAGCCAAATGGATATTACCGGAGCCGAGGTAAGAGTAGCGCAGTTATTGAGCCTAGCAGCCTGGTTGGCTGAAGATATGGAACAGGTGGAGACCCATTTACTAAAATCTATCGAACTCTTTGAAGGAATGAGTTTTAGTTACGGTCCTCCTCGGATTCAAAAGCCAGTTCGGGAATTATATGCCGACTGGTTGATGGAGCAAGGCAGATTGGACGAAGCGAGACAACAGTATGGCGAAACCTTAAAAATAGGCCCTAAACGTCTTCGCCCGACCCGAGCAATGGAGAGTATTTAAAGGGACATAACACAAAGTTTATGAACCATTAGTTGGTAGCAACCAACAATTGTTTGTTAAGTCTGTACAACTGGACCTTGCGGCGCTCATCCTGGAACTTGTAAACAGCTGTTTCTTTTCGTTGGGTAGCTTTGCCCCAATGATAATAAATGCTTACTATGAAAAATGTAGGTTCAGGCTTCTTGTTACCATGATACTTGAAGTTTACCAACCATTCGCCATCGCCGATATCGTCAATCATAAATTCTTTACTGGAATAGCCTTTAATTTTTTCATCGGTTATAAGTGTTTGATTAGCCGCCAACGAATGTTCAAACACATACGCCCTGCGATCCGGGCTTACAAATTCCAGATCAAACTCGGCCTCGGAGGCATTCCATTCAATGACTATACGCACATCATTCCTAAATTCATTAATGTCTTCGTTTCTGGGAACAAATCGTTCTCTAATAGTCGTTTGATTCTTCCTGTTGAAGTACAGATATTCCATTTCGTTATAAAGTAATTGTCCAATCCCTTCTCCACTTACATCATGACCCTTCATGAGGTAGCTCATATAGATCCTCCATGCTTTTTTGAACTGTTCACTTTCATGGTAAGCATTGGCCAAATCCCTATACGATTGTGCATAGTCTGGTCTCAGTCTCATGACCTGCTCGTATATGGCAATACTCTCCTTCTTTAGTTTCATTTCCTGACATTGGTAGGCAATGCTTTTTAAGATTTCCGAGTTGTCTTCGTGCGTTGCAGCCAGCGCACTAAGAATTGAACCCGCCAATTCTAGATCTCCGTAATGGGTTCTAAATTTTTTCGCAATGGCTATGTGAACATCGTATGCTTCGATTTCATGTTTTAGTACATCTTGGTAATATGTAAAGGCTTCCCTCTTATTGCTAAATTTTTCAATAGCTCTGATATATGGGTTCGATGATGCGTCCATTGCGTCCCATTGTGCTGCATCATCGGCATAGAAGTTCTTGTTGGTATGCTGCTCGGTCACCTTTTTTCGTTCTTCTTCAGCAACATTATACAAGCCAAATTTGGTGTTAATAACAATGACACCTCCAGCTCCTAATGTGCCATATTTATTTGTTGCTGCAACGGATTTGAGCGCATGAATGCTTTCAATTTGAGATAAATCAAGGGAGGGGGCATTGGTGGTAAACACACCGTCTACTTCCCAAGCCACGGGGTAATCGTTATTAATGGTCATGTCACCCCCTCTCAAGTATGCTTTATTCTGTCCCTTATCGTAGAAATAGCTCGTAATCTTTCCTTCTAGCGCTTCCATGATATTTAAATAAACATTGCTCACTTCATCACCATCCACAAATCCAATGTCATATCCCAGTTTTTTAGGGTTAAACTTCCCGCGGGATGTTTCAAATTCTTTTTCTTTCTTCTGAACCTGCTCCATAACCTTGCCAGTTACCGTATTACGTACAACCACTACTTCATCCAGTTCATTAACCGCCCCTACCATTTCAATATTGAGTTTCGAGGTTACATCTTCTACGATCACATACACTGTTTGAAGTCCTACATGGCTAAAGGCAATCTTCTCGCCTATTCGAGCCCTGATCTTATATTTTCCTTTTGCGTTGGTTTTTGCAACACGCTCCTTACTTCCGGAAATGGTAATATGCACGTCCGCCAGGGGATTTTCCAAGTAAGAAACAACCCCAGTGATTTTCTGGAGGGGACCATTCGTATCTGCCAAGGCTGGATCAGATTTCAATGGTGATTCGGAAAGACTTGTTTCGGTGTTCAAAACAATGGCATCGTTCTGATAGTAATTCTGATTGGTATATTGTTCTGTCACCTTCTTTTTTTCGGCCTCGTACGTGCCAGAAGAACCGGCCGAGGTTCGTACCACGATAACACCGTTGCGCCCAACAGGACCGTACTTGACAATAGATCCAACCGATTTCAGAATTCGAACCTCTACAATACTTGAAATATCAATGGAGGGTTCTGTTTCATAGATCGATCCGTCTATGTCCCAAACAGCGTTACCTTTTTTTCCAGCGAGCCAAACCTTCCCATTTGCCCCAATTACACCCGCTCTCTTTCCATTCAAAGCGTCGGCCAGAGAAGGCGCTCCTAAACTTAGTTCTTTTCCTTCTACTAAGGGAATAGCATACCCTGAAGCTTTAGCGTTCACTGTTCCTCTGGACGTTTCAAACTCCTCGTTGGATTTTTCAGAGAACGCTAATACGGTTCCTACTTTTGAGCGCGCCTTTACAACGGCTGTCTCCAATTCATTGGTTTTTGGCGTCATTTTCAGGTTTAAGACCTGAGTTACATCTTCTATAATAATTGAAACTGTGGTGAATCCTACATGGCTAAATAGGAGTTCGTCTCCCACTTTTGCATCAATACTAAAAAACCCACTAGCATCTGTTCTAACTCCTTTATGGGTGCCTTTCAAAACAATATTGACCTCAGGCAGCGGGGCATCCAAATAGGTTATTTGACCGGTAATTGTCTTTACATCTTGTTTTGCCTGTCCCATCAATGATAGTGAGCACAATGCAACAACGAACAGGACATAGATGCTTTTTTTCTTTTTCGTATAATACTTCATATCCATCCAAAGTTTTAGCGAACAATCTATGAGAAGAATGCTCTTGTTTTAATCAGAAACACTGCTATGGGGGTATATTGGTATTTCAATTTTTACTAAAGCTAAGAAATTAAAGGAACTTTTTGGGTATAGAACAGCGGTAATTAGTAGGGAGAGAGGTTTTTAAAACAAAAAAAGCCTCACCAAAACGGTAAAGCTTCTCATTGGTTTATTTCTAAACCACGGCTATATTTTTTTTGTAGCCTTCAAATTTCAATAATTTTAAATAAGCTACAGAGGATCACCTACTTTAATATCGCATCGATGTCCCGGTTGACCATGGGCAGGATTTAGCTTAACATCTCCTGAATTCTTCAAAGGCGCACCACTTTGTGTATTAGTGCTACTTTTTGCGGGTTCTGAATCTAAAGGAGCTCCCACTGCAATATCACATCGATGTCCTGGCTGACCATGCGCTGGGTTTAACGCAACAACTCCTTTTGAATCTGAAGCGTTGTCTTCAGAAAGTGTTGGTGTGGTACTGGTTGAAGTTTTGGTAGTAGATTCTGTCTTTTTGGATTCTTCTTTACAAGAAACTGTGACTCCTAAAGTTAATATTATCAGTATTACAGGTATTTTTCTAATTGCAAAAATTAAAGTTTTCATAGTCGTTATTTTATAAGAGAATTCATAAAGCTACAAAATTCTTGATTAGGAAATGAATTGACTGTAAACAAAAAAAGCCCATCCAAATGGATAAGCTTCTCATTGGTTACTGATCTCTCAGTACCACGTAACACATTTCTGTGTCACAACACAACATTTTAGTTGCGGTCTGGACGAGACTCGAACTCTTCAGGACAATCATTTGTAATTCAGATTATTACAAAATATATCTTTTTAGTGTAACCCGAAATAACACCTATATATTGGTTTCTTTAGGAAATAGATTTATATTTGAATAAGGTATGTGTTTTTATTTTTTTAATGCCCTATCAAATAAATAGTATCTCCCCTTTTTAGTTAAGATTAAGCGTTGCTAGTCTTAAGCATATTTTCTATGTATTAATAAAGCTTAATTTTAAACTTCTATATGTATATAAAGGAAAAATCATTAGATGGTATTCTATTTAAGGTATATACTGAACTTTTATCGCGGCCAATAGATGTTGTAGCCACAAAAGGTTCAAATAGTGAAATTTTTGGTTGTCTTATTGAATTAACAAATCCAAGGGCTAGACTTAGTATCACAGAGACTAAAGGAAAAGCTTTTAGTCCTTTAGGTGAGCTATTATGGTATTTAAGCAAAACAAATAAGCTTGATTTCATACAATATTACATCAAGCCATATATAAAATCTTCAGATGACAATTTAACAATCCACGGAGGATATGGTCCAAGATTATTTAATAAGGACGGGGCAATAGATCAGGTTAAAAATATTATCAAGATTTTAAAAAAGAAACCGACATCACGAAGGGCAGTAATCCAATTGTTTGATGCAAAGGATTTACTGGAATATCACAAAGATATACCTTGTACTACTACCTTACAATTTACCATTAGAGATAGTAAATTAATTATGATGACCTCAATGCGATCAAATGATGTTTATTTAGGGTTACCTCATGACATCTTCTGCTTTACAATGTTGCAAGAACTTATCGCTGTAACTCTTGGTGTAGAAATCGGAACTTATTACCATTCAGTAGGAAGTTTGCATTTATACGAATCTAATTTAGACTATGCAAGGACTTATATATCCGAAGGAGTTCAGTCATCAACTTATGAAATGCCACAAATGCCTTCCGCAGACCCATGGGATTCTATCCAAGAAATTATTATCGCAGAAAAGAAGATTAGAGAAGACGAATTTAGAGAAAATGATAATAGTTCCCTATCAACATATTGGCAGGATTTAATTTTATTATTAAGAATTCATAAGGTTTTGAAAAGTAGGAAATATGATGAGATAGAAATTTTAAAAAGTAAAATTTGTCATACTATTTATCATAATTTTATAGATCAAAGAGTTAAAGCTATGAAGAAGGCAAAAAGAATCAAATGAGGATAGCGCATTTAGAGTACATAAATAAATTATTAAAAGAGACTGAAATTGAGTACGCAAAGATAATACCTTGGAGTACCCCTGTTTATTCATTTGGGAATATCCAAAATTCAAAATTAGCCACACTAGGTATTAATCCAAGTAATAGAGAATTTGAGAATTTGAAAGGTGAAGAACTTGTTGGATATAATAGGAGGTTCCACACTTTAAATTCGTTAAATATTTCAAAATGGGCTCAGATAGACCATGATAAAACTATACAAATTAAAATGCTGTGTGATGAGTATTTCCAGAGAAATCCATATGATCAATGGTTTAAAAAACTTGACTACCTAATTTCTGGTTCGTCGTATTCATATTACTTCCCATCCAATGAAGCTTGCCATCTTGATTTAATACCTTTCGCCACATCAGAAAAATGGTCCGATCTTAAAATTGAGCAACAGAATTTTCTATTAAAAAAATCATCAAATTTTCTAGGTGATTTAATAAAAAATTCAAACATTGAGTATCTAATATTAAATGGCTCTAGTGTAATAAAAAACTTTGAAGCCATTACTAACGTGAAATTTTCTAAGGAATTAATACAAAACTGGTCGTTAAATAGACGGAAAGGGAAACCAGTAAGAGGTTATTCATACGAGGGGGAAATCAATAAAATTGGAAAAATTGAATTGAATAGAGAAATCAAGATACTTGGATTTAATCACAATATTCAGAGCAGTTATGGTATTACAAATGATGTTCAAAAGTCAATCAGAAGTTGGATATCAAAAAAAATTACAATATGAGAATAAAAGATCCTGCGCTATTTCAAGCACTAGACACAAAACTAAGTACCTTTACAAGCTTATATAATTTACCTGGAATTAATTCAACAGTTAAAAAAGATTGCCTCATACACCAAATAATTGATAGTGATCGGAGAATCAAAGTTGCTCAACATATCGGAAGTAAGGCTTATAATCATATTGTGGCAGACCCGTCTAGAGCCAGTTTTAATCCTTTAGCAGCTGCAAGCTATCATTTCCAGAATGGTGACATTGATGAAGCAATTTGGTTAGTATTTTTAGCTATTCATTTTGGTAAAAACAAAAATCATGGATGGAATCTTGCACGCCTTACTTATAGTGGATTAGGTAACTCAGTAATGTGGGATTGGCAATCCATTTCAAATAATCCATCATTATTCCGAAGTTGGTTAACTCCTAACTACAAATCGCTAAAGCTTAAAGGGAAATTTAGTAATCATCGAAGATATACTAGTTTAAAAGATAAAGGAACTGGTAGAACCTTTGAATCTTATGTTCACTGGATAGGGCCAAGCAGAAGTCATAATGATTTTCTTCAAGAGGCGATTAAATTATCTAGTAATAATCCTAGGGAATTATTTAGCCATTTGTATAAGTCAATGGGTGATGTATTATATTTTGGTAGACTTGGAAAATTTGATTTCTTGACAATGCTTGGCAAGCTTGGAATCGTTAACATTGAACCCGATTCTACGTACATTAAAGGAGCTACAGGGCCATATGATGGAGCAAAATTATTATTTGGCGTCTCTGACAAAACAACTTTAAACAATAATTTAAATGCGCTTGAAGCTCATTTAGGGCTATATTTTGGAATGCAAATTTTAGAGGATTCTTTGTGCAATTGGCAGAAAAACCCACTAAAATATACTCACTTTAGAGGCTAGTTTGAGGAAGAATCAAATAGTTATCGATAGGATTTTGGAAAGAAGTAAAGACAATAAAACTTAAATAAAGTCCTCGCTTAATTAATATAAATTAAGACCATATAATGTTTCATTAATATCGGACCATTTATATCTCCTTTTATATCCGTTTAAATATTCAAATTTTATGATACCCAAGTGTTGCATTTGCCCAACAATAATACCTGGCGAAACCCCTGCCTTCATCGATAAGCCAACAATTTTCTTTTTATTACTCTTGATTTTATACAACTCGTCTTTTAGGTAATAAGGTATGAGAACTTCAGCTGCAAAATTATTTGCTTCTAATTCTTTTACACTATTCTCCTTTTCTTTGTCTAATTCTAGAATTGGATTTTCTGGATTATGTAAAATCAAATGGGCCGCTTCGTGAAAAAATGTAAACCAAAATTGGTCGTCAGATAAATATCTAAAACTCATTTGTAATAACGCCTTGTTGTCTAGAAACTTTACTACTCCACTCACAGGGCAATTTCTAGGAGTTGGCACTATTGTTAAAGCAACTCCAGATTCTGCACAAATGGAAATTAATCTTGGGAGAAACTTCTTAGGGTTTTTTTCTTTAGTTAATTTCTTAATTTCATCTAGAGATTCTAAAAATTTATCTTTATTCCATGCAGTATTTGGATACTTTTTTGAAAGTATCTCACCCCTACGAATCCAACTGAAAATTGATGCCAAATCAGATTTGAAGGCCTCTGTTTTTCTAAATGATAGATTAGTGGTTTCGGGGTATTTCAAATTCCATTCAAATACATTATTAACCCCAAAATAATCCAAGCACTCTTTACCTAAATTATTAGACTCCTTTATCCATCCATATTTAATCATATCATTAATTGGTAGAGATTTGATCCACTTACTTATCATTTCTGGATGTCTCTTATTCAATATATCTCGATATTGCTTCTCTCTATTTATCCAAAAGGAAGGAGACGCACCTAATTCTATTGATAGCTTAGATGCTATTTTAGTATTGATTTTAATAGAGCCATTTATTAAATTCAGAATATCATCATCAGATTCGTTTATCTTTTTAGCAAATTCAGATAACTCAATGTTTTTTAATTTAAGAATATCTAAAATTGTATTTCCAGGAGAAGATGTCCAATTTGGCTCAAAGTTTATCATCATATTTTCTTATTAATTGCAACTATTTTGACTCTCTTGATAGATGCCCGTTCTATAATATCACCCTTTTCATATTCTCCTTTGTCTATATGATTTGGAATAAGGTCCAAAACATAATTATCATCTAAATCTAATAAAAAATGTATCTCATTTTCAATTCTAATCTCTCTCAAATTACCCACAAGAACATCAAGTAAATTTTCAGCAGCAAATAAATCAGAAAGTCTATTTTGCAATTGATTAGTCGCACCTTTACCATAGATAAGAATACTTCTTTCTTGATCCTCACATAAATCTCTCATTTCTATGTCTCTAAATGCGACAATCAAAAGTTACTCATTTTAAACATTCATTAAGATCATAAATAATAAAAGTTTTTATATAGTTTTTAAACAAATATCATTAATTGTAAAAACATACTCTCGTTGCCACAAGACCATATAATAGGGGGAGAAATACTACTAAAATGAAGTAATAAACCAAATATAAATCAATTTTTGATTAAAATCTAAAAAAATACAATTGGTTAATTAAGTTCTAACAGCCCGAACCTATCTCTGTGTAAACACCAACAAATTTGGCCCAAAACATCTAAAAAAGTAAAAGGGCATCTTATTGACACCCTTTTTACCATTATTAATCACTGTATTTCCAAAAATAACCTCCTGTCTGTTCTTGTTCTCCTCTACAAGTTTTAGCTATTGGAGATTTGCTTATTCCTGTTTGCCTAGAGGCTTCCGCTACTGATAAATATGTATTCAGGATATTACCATCTAAATCCAATTGTAACACCTTTTTTCTCCTATTGTCCGCAACAGGCAAATAAACATCTACTAAATCATAACACCAGTAAAACCCTTTACAATTAATGATTTTACCTAGACAGGCAGCACTTATACTCCTTTTATTCACATCAACAATTTTAGCCGCTTCCGATAAACTTTCAAAAGTATTTTGTAGGATGCCCTCCATATCATATTGATATACAATTTTTTTGAATCCACCTCCAGAGTCTTGATTATATCCTTCCTCTTTAGAATTATATTCCAAAATATAGTCTTTCTCCTTAGCAGCTAATTCATTTGCCGTCTCTGCAGTATCAATTTGTTCCCAATTAAAAGCTTCAGGACCAAATGTGGCAATTTCCTGATGAAAATAATGACCTGTTCCATTATCTGCCTTTTGTACATGGTCTCTCTTCCTTTCTTCCATAGTTGAAGTGGTTGAGCCTATATAGACCCAACCGTTATGTATGTTTTCAACTTTGTAAACTATAAATCCATTCATAATTATTCTTTCTTCTTCTTATAATTTTTCTTTTAGGGAACTCCCTTGTGAAGCCTCTGAATTCAGTGGTTTACGATTAGAACTACCAAGTGAAATTTGGTAATTGTAACCTTTTTGACATCGCTAAATCAAGCCGCTTTGGAACTAAACTTACCATCGAGCCAATCCTTTAAAAGGGTGCGCATCCTTATAGATGGGATAAATAGATTCATTTCCCTTCCGTCCCTAATTCGACCCCGCCAAACCCATTGGATTAGTTCAGAGACAGCCCAGATATCTTCATCCAAGTCAATCCCCTTTGCCCTAAAAAAGCTCAGGTATTGGGGATTGAAGTACCTATTCCCCAAATACGCCATGGACTCCTTATGTCTAAAGTCATTAGATGCCCTGGCATTGATGGGTATAAACCCCTTGGCATACCCCCTACCCGAGAGCTTATCCTTGGAATCCTTAAAGGTTGTAAAAGCATTCTCATTAGATTTGGTCCCAAAGACCTTATTAATAACATATGCAGTTGCATCCGAGATTTTCCTCGCATTCCTTTTACTCAGGTTTTCAATCCACGTCTTGCTGAAAGAATTCCTTCCAAAAATATTGTTCGACCTACCTTCATATACATTCAGCAAGCCCTTTACCTTCTCCAACTGCTCTTTATCTTCCTTGGGTATAATTTCATATTCAATGTCATACATCCTAAAATAAGCTGAGAGTAGACTACCTCGAAATAAATAAGTCAGAACCTGAACCTCTTTGAACTCCTTGAAAATCTCAATCGGAAAAACCCAAACAAAGAAATACTTATCTAGAAAATAGACAGAACCTTTCCCACAGAGTGTTCTTACATTCCTAAATGCTGGGTCGTTGTATTCATCCTGTATGAAATTGACTTCGCCTGTCTCCTCATTAATTACAATCAAATCTTGCTTTCTTAAGATATCAATGTCCTTAGCTCCTATTTTGTAGATATCTAAAGGGTTGACAACTTCATCAAGAATCAATATGTAGTCTTTGAACTGACTAAAATCAGATTTGTTCAAACTCATGAAAAGGGCATGTGTGGAGATTATGTTCTTCCCCTGAGAAGCCATTTTTAAAAATTGGGCTCTTTTGTTTAGATATTTAAATGTGGGTTCTGCATTAAGGTCAATACTTCCATCATTTTGAATTAATCCAGTATCAATTTCAAAGCTGTCAGATCCAAATTCATCCATATCGCGTGGCGCATAAACCTCTTTGTTGTCCAAAGCCTCTAGAACTCTTTTAATTTCAGACTTAAAAGGGGTAATGAAAATAAATTGTTTCCCTTCTATTAGGTAAGATTTCATCCTTTCAATAGCATTATGGGTTTTACCACTTCCCATCAAAGCGTCATATACTTTAACTTTTGTCATATTATTTTTCAATATTTCAAAGAACGTCCCTACACAATGTACATAGTGTAGAAGTAATCCTTTAGACTAGCCCTAGCCAGTCTATAATTAGTATTAATTTAAATGAGTTGGTCATTAGAGGAAGGAAAATAAGATGTTCTAATAACCCTTATAAGGTTAAATTTAAGGTGACTTTCGACATACATCCTCTTCATTATTTTACTCTATCAACCCAACCTTTAATATACTAAAAACAAAGGGATTACACAAGTTTTTAGGCATCTGTTTTATAACCGAAAATGTTATAAAACATAACTATTTTTATTATGATTCAAAGTTCTTCTTCTCTTACAGGTTATTCCCCTAGAATTTCAAAATGATAATAGAAATATGCTTGGTTTTTAATTACGAAGACAGTTATTAATTCTAGTGTAACTTTAACCTCATCTATAAAAACGACTTCCAGCTTCCTTAATACACCAATGTCAGTCTTTACAATGGCTTTAAATGGACAGATTAATAACAATAGAGAGTTTGTCCAGTCAACCACATAAAGCTCTTTAGAGCTACTATATTTTAATAGTTTCGCTAGGTGTTTTTCATTCATGTTCTTACTGTATTTTATTAAAATTTAATAGTTCTCGAAATTGCACGAAACAGCTATATTATATTGAGGGAGAATCTATTTATACATCTCATTCTTATCAAAAACCCATAGCTTATGATTAATGTACTTATTCACGAACCTGGCACTTTAAGTTTTCAACTAGAACTATTGTTGGATTTGGTTACATTTTCTTTCGGGATTATCTGCTTGGAAAGTCCATGTATCTCTTCTTTTTTTATTAGGATTTGAGGATGAATTTGGTCTTGAAGGCTTCGATATTTATTAAATAGATGTTTTAGTCCATCAACCGTAGTGCATTCTTTGATTTCTTTCATTGCAACTTCAAAAGAAGTGCCTTCATTACACCACTGAATCAGTTTTTTGCCTGTGGCGGCATTAATAATGAATTCTGGCTTTGAAGAAAATAAGTTTGTTCTGTCCTTGCTTGCCTTGGCTAGATGTTTATCATTGATTAACTCAAAAAATAATGTCATCTCATAGTCCAGTCCTTCACGGGTTATTGGTTTTAATCCATGCTTTACCACCCTTGTCTTTCCATTAGATCCCATATCCATGGAGTAACCAACTTTGCTTCTGACAGTAGTAATTATATGACAACTACAGTTAAGTATAGCATCCATAAAATCTTGATGTCGCCTAGTGACTAATCCCCAATCTTGAAATCTTCCACCTAGTTTTTCGTGTATTTGTAAACAGCCTTCTTTTCCATTCCATTCTTGGGTGATAGAGTCTATAATTATCACCTCCATAGAGGCGTTTTCACATGCTCTAATGGCTCCTATATACTTCTCTGGACTGTAGGTGTCATTTAAAGACAAAACATTAAAGTTTCCTAGATGAGCATAGAGGTTTGAGCTGCTATTTTCCGTATCAATAATGGCAATTTTGGACCAGTTATTGGTGATGCCAAATGCTAACAATAAAGCACTATAGGTTTTGCCAAATCCACTAGCGCCACTGAGACCAAGACGTAGTTTTACTTGATTTCTTTTTGCTGTATGTAATTTCATAATTTTGATTTTAACTTTATTAGAAGATTTGAGTTTTAGACATAAAAAAAGGAACCTCCGCTAGGAAGTTCCTTCAACAAATTAGTAATATTGGAGAGTTTACATCACTAATTCCTTTTCTACCACATTGTCTTTAACAATGCTCTCATCCTCCCCAACATATTCGTTTCGATGGAAAAGTGTAACCAATTCTCCAGTTTCAGGAATTGTATACTGGTAGGATGCTACTTCAACTCTCTGAATACTTCCAGGGAGTTCATTACCAATTAATTTTTGGCAAGTTGCCTCAGTAAAAGTGCAAGGCACATTAGCTGTTCTTGCTGTAAAGTAATTCCGATTGGTTTCTTTGCTTTTTACAGCCTCCAACCCACCTTGAACAACCAAGGCGTGAAATTCTGTCCCGTCTTCTCTTTGATAGGTTTTAAAATCTACAATTGTAACCATGCTTTATATTTTTAAATTAATAAAAGTTACCACGGGGGTATCCCGCAAAGTCAAAAGTGAGTGGGGGTTGATATTAGATTATAACGTATTCTCGATGAAGAAAAAGTTTTGAAAAAAAATTTTAGTCCCAAAGAATGTGACCCTTAACAAATCGTAGATTTTGATTTTCACATTTTGGACACTGATAAGTTCCATTAGTTAGAACATCATCAAAACTTCGAGCAATTATTTCTTTTCCTTCTACACCAACAAGGAGTGAGTGATAATATGGCATGATAACTTCCTTACAATTGGGACATTTTAATTCACTTAGTTTAAGGTTCACTTGAACTACATCTTTGCAGTTTTCACATAGACAAGGGAAGTATTGAACTGTTTTGAAATTAAATTTTCCACCACCAATAAATATTTCTGACTCCATCCCACATTGGCAGAGAGCTTTTACGTGTGACCCCATATTTTCAATATTTTATGAAATCATTGTTTCCAATAATAACCTAATTAAATTATTCTTTTTTCTTCTTTGATCTATAAATCAACATAATAATACTAGCGATAACAACCAGAATGCTAATTGGGACTACTATTTTAGAAATAGCTTTTTTACGGTTTTGGGATCTATTTTCTTCTACTAATTCTTCCAATGATCCTCCTTGATTTTCTTCATTCAAAGAAATATTAGGGTAAAGATTTTCATCAAATTTACTTTCTCCAAACTCTGTATTTCGTATAATTTCCGTAGAACCAGTTCTAGAAACTCTATATTCTTTACTTGATGAATCTTTGGCCAATTCATATAAACTTACTTTTTCTTTATTAATAGAAGTTTGGAAAATAGAATCTCCTCTATTAATTTGAGCCTGCACGGTTGCTATGAATAATAACAATATTAAAGTTTTATTGTTTTTCATATTATTTGTTTTTATAAAGATAATAAATATGTAGTATTTTAAGGTTACATCATTTAGCTTGTCATATTGGATTTTTACTCAATGGTTCAATTATCTGATGAGAGATTAGATGACTTAAAAAAATCCATTCCAAAGAAGGTTGGTGAGAGAATAAGATATTTCAGAAAGGAAAAAGGCTTATCCCAAACTCAATTGGCCGAATTGGTTGGTAAAGACAGGCAGTATCTATATAAAATTGAAAAAGCCATCGTTACACCTAATATTGTAACCATATCTGTCTTAGCTCTTGCCTTAGAGGTTTCATTAAAAGATATTTTTGACATTGAACTCTCATAACTTCAGACCGTCAGAAAAGCTATAAAACCTATCTTTAGTAACGATAATATGATCAAGAAGTGTTAAATCTAGAAGCTTACAAGCTTTCTTAATTTTATCGGTTAATCTAATATCATTCTCACTAGGTTTTAAATTCCCCGAGGGATGATTATGTGCCACAATAATACCAGATGCATTAGCTTTCAATGCTGCTGCCAATAACAATTTTACATCAACTACGGTACCTGACACTCCTCCCTTGGACATATTATATATCCCAAGAACATTATTTCCCTTATTCAATAACAAAACCTTAAATTCTTCTTGTAGTTGAATTGTGTTTATATTCCAATTACCTAGAATGCACTTATAAGCATTTTCACTACTGGTAATCTTAACCTTATTCTCTTGATCATTGGAATAGGTGAGTTCAATTTCCTTTATTATGTTCATAATTAAAATATTTTATAATGAAAAATTTACAATTTGAAGATTTACCCTCTGCACTTGAAGAGACATTAGAAAAACTTTGCTCAATAGAAGAACGACTAGAAGACATCATCCATAATTTCCAACCCAGAGAGCCTATTGAATTAATGACCAGAAATGATGTGTCTCTGTTATTTAAAGTTGATATATCTACAGTACACAATTGGACTAAAAAAGGAAAAATCCAATCTTATGGAATTGGAGGGCGGGTTTATTACAAAAGGAAAGAGATTAAAGCTTCATTGGTAAAACTACAATAGTCAATCATTTTTGAATAGGAGTTTTTAACTCAGGTTTGGTTGTAAACTGCGCCTCTATTGCATTTATGCTTTCTAAAATAGACTTGCCCTTGTCTATATAGTTTTTAATCCATTGCTTATTATAACTTAATCTTATCGATTCAAAGTCTTCTCCACTTTCTATTCGTTTGTATAATTCTACAGAATATAATAGTTGGTAAATCATACCAGATTTAATATAATTATCAAATGGAATATCTTTCATTCTATCTTTGAGAAATAAATTATAAGCATAAAATCTCTCTCCTTTAGTTTTTGCATTTGTTTCAATTCCCAGAGCATCACAGACCTTTTGTAGATGATTTAATTTAAAAATTGGTAGGAAATAATCAGGATAAAAATAAGATGCCAATCTAATTGGAATCGCCTCTTTATATTGTGGAATCTTAAAGTCAAAAAGTCCATTACAAAAGTTGAACAGATATTTCTTGTCGTTTAAATTCCAAGGTTCTAATCCTATTGACTCTGGAATTAAGAAATCTATAACTTTCTTGAAATCTTGATGCTCAAAAGAATCTTTAAATTGAGTTTCTCTCAATCCTGTTCCAGCCAATTTCGACTCAATTCCATATACAAAATTGAAATATAAATTGTCTCTTCTTTTCGGATGACCTTTGGGTGAATAGTATAATGTCTTATCGAACTTATTTGCTTTTATGAGTTTTTTTATTTCGTTCCTCCTTTTATTGGCTGCATAAGTTCGTTCCAATACCCAACTATGATCTTCTTTTGAATTGAAAATTTTATCAATTAGTAACTGAATGTTTAGCCTGCCAACATTGAAATTTTCGTTTACTTCTGTTACTTCTAATTTTTCAAACTTTTTACGTTTTTTGAGAACTTCATATTTATCTCGATTTTGATTTATTAAATCCTTTGTGACCTTATTCATTTTGGATTCTGACCATAAGTTCTCAAAAATCTGTTCACAATTTTCAAAATTTTGTGAATCTACATTTACGGTTAATTCTATGTTATTTTCAAAACCTCCGTTCGTTAAGTTTGAAGAAGTTACAAATGTGTTATTGTCTGTAATGTATAGTTTTAAATGTATCTTGTTGTTGTAACAAATTTTAAACCCGCAATCTAAAAGAAATTCAAGAGTTGGTAAATCAAACGTATTGATATTTCGTTCATCAAATTTTGTTACTAATCTTTTGTCTTGAATGTTTTGAGTGATTTCTTCGTCAATTATTTTTTTAGCGAAGGCATTTATGAATGGAACTGCAATCTTTAATTTACCAGTAGTTTTAACAATACAGTTTTTAATTAAATCTGAAATTGGATTTAGTATAATTTGTTCGTTCATATTCTGGTTTTCAGCATTGTTAAAATGGATTTAAATATGTTAGATACTACTATCATTCTTTTCTTCGACTGTGGATTCATGGGAATCATCATTAATAACTTGTTTATCCGATTTATCAGAATTTAGATTATCTAAAATGTCTACTCCATTCACTTGGTTCTTATTGAATTTAATGTATTTCCTTTTCATTCTTAGCCAAGTTATTATCCCATGTTTAAAACATAATTTGAAGAGTACTTTTTGCACTTCTTTCTGTTCAAGTTCAAATGTAGCTTCAAACGCAGATAATAACTTAATATAGGTGTCAAAGCTATTTGCAACCGAATTATCAAATTTCATTTTTTTTGAAAATAAATGACTATCAACTAAAACCTTGAGCTTAATACCTATCATAGGATAAAGTCCTGAAATATCATCTATTGATTCCTGAATCGCTTTATAATCATCCTCAGGGAATACATATTTTCCCCAAGCTCGTTTGCGAAGATCCTCAAACTCCTTATTGATTCCAGCTAAATCTTTTAGATATTCAATATGCCTTATAAGCTTAATTTTCTCATGATTAAAATTATCTAATCTTACTATGGCCTTTCCTAATCTTCTTTGGTTTTCGTTTTGTTCCTTAAATAAGGATGTTAGAGTAGAAAGAATCCAACCAAGGAAGACACCGATAAGAGGTATTATATATTTCATTTCAATATCCATATTTGCTTTTTATTTCATAACTCCTAAAGGAATAAGTAGGAAACATTCATTTTTAATCATAAAACCCCATTCTGGAATAACCAGAATAGGGAGTTATAAATATATGATATTAAAGCCTATCTGACAATTTCCTCATTACTTCACTAACTTTTCTTTCTAGAATCTGACCATAATGATCCTGCGTAGTTTGGAGTTTTGAATGCCCTAACAACTTACTTACTATCTCCATCGGCACATCATTATAAAGAAGTACAGTAGATGCAAAGGTTTTTCTAGCCATGTGATGGGTAAGCTTCTTCTTTATGCCTGTCACATCTGCTATCTCCTTTAGATATCCATTGAACCTCTGATTGGATATATTCATAAATACCAACACCTCATCTTCACCCTTGTATTTATCAATAATCTCCAATGCTTTAGGTAGTAGTGGAATTTTATACCCTTTCTTAGTCTTACTACGATGTATCTTAAGCCATAGATTATCATCAAATTCCTTTACTATATCCTCCTTCTTTAAAGAGGCCATTTCCTTGTATGCAAGTCCTGTGTAACAGCAGAAAATAAATAGATCCTTTATCTTTTCAATTCTGGTAACATCAAAGGATTGTTCCTCTAATCTTCGTAGTTCTTCCTTTGTTAGGAATACCACTTCTTTTCTTACAGTTTTATACTTGAATAATAGAAAAGGGTCTTTACTTAAATAGTCTTCTGAAATAGCATACTTTATCACTCTTCTGAACCTCTGAATAGCCTTATTTAAGGTACTCTGAGCGAGGTTTTTCTCTGTTTTAAGAAAGTAGCTGTATTGTTCTAAAAAAGAGCTTCTAAGAGCCTTTAAATGGATGTCATTGGCTTTGAATTTATGCTTGATAAAGTCCTGTAGATGCTTCCCTGATTCTAAGTATTTACTATAGGTGACTTCCTTGATATCTATACCTACCAACCTCTTTATTCTATCACTATGTAATCTATATGCTTCCATTACTCCAACTTCATCTTTAGGAGTTTCACCTTTGTATTGATTATAGATGTCTAGTACAGTAAAACTAGTTCCCTTAACCTGTAGAAATAAAAAAGCCTGATTAAGGTTTTGTCTTATCAGGCTCAGTTGGGTATTAATATAATCTACATCGGGTTCAGGTGGCTCTACAAATTGACGTTTGCTATTCCAGTTTGTAGGATTAATAAACATTCCTGTGGAAAACTCCTTTCTCTTTTTCTGGAATGTTAGCCTACAGACCAACGGAGCCTTATCATCCTTTCTGATTCTACTTGTGGATGTAACGAATAATATGTTTAGTCTATTCATAGTGTGTTTGTTATTAGTTTGAAAAATTTGGTAAAAGTGCAACCTCGAAGAATTTGTTGCAACCTATAGTGCAACCTTATTTTGGAGAAAAAACTTGACAAGTTGTCAAAATGAGCAGAAACAAAAAAAGCCTCTCCAGTTAGGAAAAGCTTCTCATCGGTCTATTTCTAAACCACAAGTTACATTTCTGTAACTCAACACAACATTTTAATTGCGGTCTGGACGAGACTCGAACTCGCGACCCCCTGCGTGACAGGCAGGTATTCTAACCAACTGAACTACCAGACCAATCCTCCAATCCTTTTACAAGGATACTAGCAACAGCTAGTCTTATGGAAATTGCTTCTTCAGCGGTGGCAAATATAACACCATTTTTAGTTGTTGCAAACAAAATGACTTAAAAAATAACGAAGAAAAATAACACCCCTCAATACCACCTATTTGACTCAAAATTAGTCACTAAATCCAAAAGCAATAGATTAAATCACTAAATCCATCAGCCAAATTTCTGACGCTCCACCAAATAAGTAGTCAAAATAGTATTAAAAGACTCATTTACATCAGCCTTTACGTACTTGATTCTGTACTGCCCGCATTTCAGCTCCAATTCCGCAAAGTAATCCCTTACAGCACGCTCATACTGTTCCTTAATATTATCAGCATACAAATTGACATGCTCCCCCGTTTCCACATCCACAAAACGCTTCGGGCGATTCGTAAAATCAAATTTTAATTCCTTTTCCTTATCAAACACATGAAACAATACCACCTCATGCTTGTTGTATTTTAAATGCTGAAGTGCCTCAAAGAGTTTTTCCTCTTCAGCATCACTCTGAAACATATCCGTAAACAAAAACACCAGCGATCGACGCTTGAGCTTTTCAGCAATCTGATGTAGATAGGTATAGGTTTTCGTAGTAACGTTCTTCTGATCACTCCCAATAGCATCATTGAGCTTCCCTAAGAGCATCTGATGGTGTCGCTCGCTTCCTTTCTCATTCGTATAGAACTCATATTCGTTACTATAAATACTCATCCCTACGGCATCCCGTTGACGCTTCAACAAATTCATAATCGCTGCCGAGGCCAATGCCGAAAATCCTATTTTATTGAGAGAATCTATGGAGTACCGCTTTAATTGCGGATAATGCATAGAACTACTATTGTCTATGATAAGATGACAGCGCAAATTGGTTTCTTCCTCGTAACGTTTGGTGTATAGCTTATCCGTTTTTGCGTATAGTTTCCAATCAATGTGCTTGGTGCTCTCTCCCTTGTTATAAATCTTATGCTCGGCAAACTCGGCCGAAAAACCATGAAACGGACTCTTATGCATACCAGAAATAAAGCCCTCCACCACCTGCTTGGCAAGTAATTCTAGGTTCTTAAACCCGGTAATCTCATTTATCTGCTTTTCTATATTCATTGTTTGGTGAAATGTGAACGGCACACCGTGAACCGCTTATTGTTGCTTTTTTAACAAATAATTTCGAGTACCTATTAATAGTTTGGAAACAGACTTTAATAACCCATTAACGTCCAATGCTTCTTGAGTAAAACCTAACCTAATAGCAAGCTGATATTGTGTTTCAATTTCCGAAAGCGAGCCCATAGCGATACTTATAAATTGAATAAATTCTTTATCACTCCGTCTGGCAGCACCCTCCGCGATATTCGACGGCACCGAAACAGCTGCCCTTCTTATCTGACTTGTTAGACCATATTTTTCTTCATTAGGAAACGCTGCGCTTATCTTGTATATAACTTCAACAAGATCCATACTTTTTTTCCATACATCCATCTCTTTATGATCCATATTCTGCTAATAATTTACACGCATCACTGGTCACCAATCACTAGTCACCATTCACTAACTTGGTACTACGATAGTATCTAGTATCCCATCCACAATACCATAGGCCACAGACTCCTCTGCACCCATCCAATGATCTCGATTAAAGTCGGTCATTATTTTATCATACTTTTGACCGCAATTTTCGGCTAAGATCTTAGCACTTAATTCTTTGGTTTTAACAATCTCCTGAGCCGTGATCTCAATGTCACTGGCTGGTCCACGAGCACCACCACTAGGTTGGTGAATCATCACTCGAGCATTGGGTTGTATAAAACGTCGCCCTTTCTCTCCAGCCGAAAGCAATATACTTCCCATAGAAGCTGCTAATCCAGTACAAATAGTAGATACCGGACTCTCAATAGCACGTATCGTATCGTACATTGAAAACCCAGAAGTCACATACCCTCCCGGACTATTGATATACAATTGAATCTCTTCCTTACTTATCGAATCCAAATACAACAATCTATCCACTACATGTTTCGCGCTTTTATCATCCACCATGCCCCACAAAAATATTTTGCGCTCGTTTAATAATTGATTGTCTATTTGATCCTGTGCCTTATTTACTTTTTCCATATGTATTATCCCGCACTCGGGAATCTATATTAATTATTCGCTATTCTTTGAACTTCACTAAAATAGAAAAGGCTTGACATACAGCCAAGCCTTTTAAGGTATTAATTTGTTAATTTCTTAATTCAAAAGAGAGTCAATTGCCTCTGCGTATACATTCTTTGGTGCAACACCTACTTGACGCCCTACCAATTCTCCGTTATTGAATACCAACACCGTAGGAATATTTCTCACTCCATATTTAGCCGCAAATTCTTGATTAGCGTCTACATCTACTTTCCCTACAACGGCCTTGCCATCATAATCATTACTAATTTCATCAATAATAGGACCAACCATTCTACAAGGACCGCACCATGCTGCCCAAAAATCAACCATTACTGGTTTGTCACTTTTTAATACTGTTTCTTCAAACGTTGCGTCTGTTATCTCTAAAGCCATACTTTTAATTTTAAAACTGTTACGCAAAAGTAGTCAAAAAAACCAGCAAACCTTACAGTCAGAGTATTAGAATAACTAATAGGAAGATTATTTTTCTTGATACCGAGGCGGGCACCCTTCGTTATACCTCGGGTCGGGCTTTCCGCTATATCTTTTATTGTCATTGCCCTTCGACTCCGCTCAGGGAGACAATTAAAAGGATGCCACTGCAATCCCTGCCCGAATTACCTGGGCGGGCCTACCCGGAACCCCTTGCTGAACGCCGTTTATTCAACCGTTTAGGACCCTGAGTGATTCAACTTCGTGAATTGTACCAAAGCGCCCCTAATTTAGCTTATAAGACACCTGCTGTTCGTGTAGTTCTTCTAACAACTCCTTGGAAATATTGACCTTCTGTTTTCGGCTAGGCATGGTCAACTTCACCTTTTCTTCAAACTCATAGATCACAAAATGCAGTTGTTTCTCGCCTTTATGTGCCGAAAACACCTTCTTTAAAGTCTCAATTCGATCCTCATCAATGTCGGCCACTGGCATCTGAATGGTCAATTTCCTCGCCTGATGCTCCATAACATCATGCAACATCTGGAAATTATTGAATTGTACCCGAGCATCGCCTTTTTTACCCGTATCCCTATTGGTCCAGCCTTCTTTAATGAAAACGCGCACATATATAAATGAATTGGGTACTAAGAAATGACGGAATTTCAAATACTCTTCTCCAAATATTTTGAAATCAAAACTGTCTTCATAATCTTCCACCGTAAAAATCGCCCATCCTTTTCCGGCCTTTGATTCTCTATGCTGCACATCACTCACTACCCCACCAAAACACAGCTCTCTATTCACAAACTTATCCAACTCATTAAAGTCGGATACCTTACAGTTGCAAAAACTATCCACTTCCGTTTTGAAATCATCTAGTGGGTGTCCAGAAATATATACCCCAACCACTTCTTTTTCCAACTTCAACTTTTTCATAGTCCCCCACTCTTCACATGGCGGCACTTCGGGTTCTGGTATTTGTACTTCACTCGCATCGCCAAACAAACTTACTTGAGACGAATTTTCCGTCTCCTGAAACTTCGCAGCATACCTCAGTACTTTTTCAATAAACATGACATTATCTCCATCGTGATGTAGGTATTGTGCTCTATGCGCATCAAAACTATCAAACCCTCCCGCTAGAGCTAGGTTTTCAAAAGCCTTTTTATTGGCAGCTCTTAGATCAATACGCTTGGACAGATCAAACACCGATTTGTATTTGCCATCTTTTCGCTTTTCGACAATAGTAGCTACTGCATTTCCGCCTACACCTTTTACGGCTCCCATTCCAAAGCGTACCGCGCCGCTATCATTCACCGTAAACTTGTAAAAAGATTCATTCACATCGGGTCCTAATACTTCAAGCCCCATGCGCTTGCATTCATCCATAAAAAAGGTCACCTGCTTAATATCACTCATATTATTAGAAAGCACGGCCGCCATATATTCGGCAGGGTAATGCGCCTTTAAATAGGCCGTCTGATAGGCAATCCAAGCATAGCAGGTGGAGTGGGATTTGTTAAACGCATAACTCGCAAAAGCCTCCCAGTCTTTCCAAATCTTTTCTAACATTTGGGCATCATGTCCCTTGGCTTCCGCCTGTTTAATAAATTGGGGCTTCATCTTATCCAGTACTGCCTTCTGTTTTTTACCCATAGCCTTCCGCAGTACATCGGCTTCACCTTTGGTGAAATCGGCTAGTTTTTGAGACAGTAACATCACCTGTTCCTGATAGACGGTAATTCCGTAGGTTTCCGTCAAATATTCTTCCATGGCTGGAAGATCATAGGTGATCTCCTCTTCTCCATGTTTCCGTCGTACAAAACTTGGAATATACTCCATGGGTCCAGGTCGATACAAGGCATTCATGGCAATAAGATCTGCAAAAACAGTAGGCTTGAGCTCTTTCAGGTATTTCTGCATTCCAGCCGATTCGTACTGAAATATCCCTACTGTTTCTCCTCGTTGGAACAACTCATAGGTTTTCTCATCGTCCAGCGGAAAGGCATCTGGATCCAAATCGATGTCGTGCTTGTGCTTTACGAGTTTTACCGTATCCTTAATCAAGGTGAGGGTCTTCAATCCCAAGAAGTCCATTTTGAGAAGTCCCGCATTTTCAACCACAGAGTTATCAAACTGGGTTACGTAAAGATCTGAGTCCTTCGCAGTAGCAACGGGTACAAAATTGGTGATATCATCGGGGGTGATGATCACACCGCAGGCATGAATCCCTGTATTTCGAACGGATCCCTCTAATGCTTTTGCCTTATTAATTGTTTCAGCTTCGAGGTTATTTCCTTCGGCCATAGTCAATAATTCATTGACCTTAGGCAATTCGTCACTTCTAAATTTACTTCGCAATTCGGCATCCGTCAAACCAAATATCTTATTCAGTTTGGTCATAGTAGGAATGAGCTTCGCAATGCGATCTGCTTCATTCAAAGGAAGATCTAATACGCGTGCCGTATCTCGGATGGAAGACTTGGCCGCCATGGTTCCGTAGGTAATGATCTGCGCCACCTGATTGCTTCCGTATTTTTCAATCACATAGTCCATCACCCTACTTCGACCTTCATCATCAAAATCAATATCAATATCTGGCATGCTCACCCTGTCTGGATTCAGAAAACGCTCAAAAAGGAGGTTGTACTCAATAGGATCTATGTTGGTAATTCCTAAACAATAGGCCACTGCACTTCCTGCTGCCGAGCCCCTTCCAGGTCCCACTGAAACATCCATTCTTCGGGCTTCAGCAATAAAATCTTGAACGATCAAAAAGTACCCCGGATAGCCGGTATTAGCAATAACTTTCAATTCAAAATCGAGTCGTTGTTGTATTTCTTCTGTGAGGTCTTCATATCTCTTCTTCGCTCCCTCAAACGTAAGGTGTTTCAAATAGGCATTTTCACCTCGTTTCCCTCCATCTTGATCATCTTCAGCATCTTGAAACGCATCGGGGATATCAAACTTCGGAAGTAATACATCACGAATTAAGGAGAACGACTCTATTTTATCCACGATCTCTTCGCAATTAGAGATAGCTTCGGGAAGATCCTTGAACAGGATTTTCATCTCCTCCTGAGTTTTAAAGTAATATTCCTGATTGGGCAGTCCATAACGATATCCACGTCCGCGTCCAATAGGAGTGGCTACTTTTTCACCATCTTTTACGCATAGTAAAATATCGTGAGCATTGGCATCTTCTTTCTCTATATAATAGGTATTATTACATGCAATTAATTTGACATCGTGCTTCTTAGCCATAGGAATAAGCACCTTATTCACTCTGTCTTCATCCTCCTGTCCATGACGCATGATTTCCATATAGAGGTCGTCACCAAACTGTTCTTTCCACCATACCAAGGCCTCCTCGGCCTGCTTTTCTCCAATATTAAGCACTTTTGAAGCCACTTCACCGTATAAACTTCCAGTGAGCACAATGATGTCTTCTTTATACTTTTCGACAATGGTCTTATCGATTCTTGGCACATAATAAAACCCCTTGGTATAGGCTATAGAAGCCATTTTTGCCAGGTTGTGATATCCTTTTTTAGTCTTTGCGAGTAATACTACCTGATATCCGTTGTCCTTGTGGTTTTTATTCTCGTGATCTTCACAAATAAAGAACTCACACCCTACAATGGCTTTTAGTTGTTTATGCGCTTCTTCTTCAGGCAAAGATGTATTAAAATTGTGTACGGCCTGCACAAAATGGAAAGCTCCCATCATATTACCACTATCAGTAAGCGCCACTGCCGGCATGTTTTGGGCCGCTGCTGCTGTTACTAGGTCTGATGTTGAAGAAGTAGATTGTAAAATAGAAAACTGAGAGTGGTTGTGGAGATGTACAAAAGGCACATCTTCTAACGTAGCAATATTTTTTGAAAGTTCTTCGGAAGAAATTTCTTGGGTAGCTTCGGAGGCCTCAATTTGCTTCCGAATGTCTTCCGAAGCTTTTTTCAGATTAATATGTTTTAATCCCAGTAGCTCAATGGGCTTGGGATTCTTCTCAGAAAATTCCTCAAAATAGTCCGGGGTAACATCCAGCTCTTCCCCTGTAAAAATTTCCCTACGTACCAGTTCCAGAAAACATCTGGTAGTTGCTTCCACATCGGCTGTGGCATTATGCGCTTCTCCAAAAGACTGATTGAACAAAAACCGATGTAACTCGGTAAGTGTAGGTAGTTTGAACTTCCCTCCTCTTCCTCCTGGCAATTGACATAACTGTGCTGTAGTTTCAGTACAGGTATCCAAAACAGGCATTATTTCAAGTGGGTTTTCAACGCCCAATCTGTAATATTCGGCACCCATAATATTGACATCAAAGTCAATGTTTTGACCCACCACAAATTTTGTTTTGGACAGTACTTCAGAGAACTTAGACACCACTTCGGCCAGCGTAGCACCTTTTTCTTGGGCCAATTCTGTGGAAATTCCGTGAATCTTTTCGGCATCATACGGAATATTAAACCCTTCCGGTTGCACCAAATAATCTTCATGTTCCAGCACATTCCCCATGTCGTCATGAAGTTGCCACGCAATTTGTATACAGCGAGGCCAATTATCGCTATCACTTACCGGAGCATTATAACGCTTGGGAAGTCCGGTAGTTTCCGTATCAAAAATGAGGTACATAGAAAATGGTTTGCTGTGTTTGCCTGAGGAAGTAAAAATAAAAAAACAACACCGCACAGGGAAAGAAAGTTGTAAACAGTTGTTAACTTTTTTCCATAAAAAAAGCCGAAGCTTTTCGCTTCGGCTTTTACACTATTTTTTTTCTTTTATAGGTAGACTATATTGAATTGCCCTGATGACACCCCATGTTCTGATGTAGTAAAAGCAAATGTCCCTCTTAGTCTACGTTCAGACACGTTGTGTTCAATAATTACTATTGTTCCGCTATCCGCAAGTTCTGTTGTGGTTCCGTCGGAGTAGCTCGCCGCAAATCCAGACGATTGAGGTATCGGGTAGTTTCCTGGAACAACATCTACAGGTGTGCGCACAACAATAGCATCACCCGATACTGTAGCCGCAGTTACTAGAATAGAGTTCCCTGTATTTCCAGCAGATACTGTCACGGCATTGAATGGAGTTCCATCAACATCCGCCACTAAGCTTCCAGCATTTCCGGCTCCGCCTAGACCATCTCCAAAACTAATATCAAACATAAGGCCTCTTTCTACTCTTATAGTATCTAGCGAAGCGTTAATCGCAGTAAAATAAAACGTGCCAGAAAGTGTTTCGCAAGAAAGACATCTAGCTGTTATTTCTAACACACCGCTTCCTAGTGGGTTTGTAGCATATATATTTCCATTTCCGTCTTCATAGGTGGCTGAACTAGAAGATAAACCACCTAATTCATAGGGACCAATAGGACCTGGCGGAATACGAAATGTCATAATTTCAGTGGCAGATATACCTTGGATACTCCACGATCCATCATTGTTCATAGTCGCCCGACTATCATTCGCTCTAAAAAATTCACCGTTAATATTCCCTTGAAATGCGGGGTCATTTGTCTGGATATCTTCACAGCTAAAAAACGCAAAGGCAGCTGCAAAACATAATAGCATTACTCTTTTCATAGTCATTTGGGTTCAATTTGGTTCTGACAAATGTAAAAGAAAAAGTTTAATCTATTGAATTTCATATAAAAATTGTAGTATCTTCGCCGTCTTAAAAATTATAACCGGGGTCGAGAACCTCAAAAATTAATTCATATTATGCCTGTAAAAATTAGATTACAAAGACACGGTAAAAAAGGAAAACCATTTTACTGGATCGTAGCAGCAGATGGTCGTGCAAAAAGAGACGGAAAGTATTTAGAAAAGTTAGGTATCTACAACCCTAATATTAACCCAGCTCAAATCGAAATAAATATTGACAATACAGTACAGTGGCTTCAAAATGGAGCGCAACCAACTGATACTGCAAGAGCCATTCTATCTTATAAAGGAGTCTTATTAAAGAAGCACCTTGCTGAAGGTGTTCGTAAAGGAGCTTTAACCGAAGAGCAGGCCGAAGAAAAGTTCAACGCTTGGATGGAAGAAAAATCTAACGCGGTTCAAGGGAAACAAAATACACTTGCCGATGCTAAAGAAAAGGCAAAAGCAGAAGCACTTGCTGCTGAAAAAGCGGTAAATGAAGCTCGTATTGCTGAAGCAACTCCTGTAGAAGAAGAGGAAGAGGTAGTAGAAGAGGAAGCTACTGCTGAAGAAGGAGAAGCTGCGACCGAAGAAGCTACTACTGAAGAAGTAGCTAAAGAAGAGGAATAAATACACTTGGACTATGCAAAAGGAGAACTGTTTCTACTTAGGCAAAGTCGTAAGGAAATATAGTTTTAAAGGGGAACTACTGGTTAAAGTAGACACGGACAACCCTAAAATGTATACTAAAATGGAATCAGTCTTTGTGGAACTCCACAAAAAATTGGTTCCATTTTTTGTTGAAAGATGCTCCCTACACAAATCTGAGTTACTTCGTATTAAATTTGAAGGGGTAGATACCGAAGTAGATGCTCAAAGCATGATGCGCGCCGAACTCTATTTACCTTTAGACCTACTTCCTAAGCTTTCTGGAAATCAATTTTATTACCACGAAGTTATTGGGTATGCCATTGAAGACATCGCCTTTGGTCCCGTAGGAGCCTTAACTCGCGTAAACGATAGTACTTCTCAACACCTCTTTGAAATTGATAGGAATGGAAAAGAAATTCTCATTCCCATTATCGATGGTTTTATCGAAAAAGTAGATCGTGCCAACAAAACCATTGTAATTAAAGCTCCCGAAGGATTAATAGAATTGTATCTTTAATTCATGTCTCAACCCTTTCAATTCAAGCAATTTTCGGTTGCTCAAGACCAGTGCGCCATGAAAATTGGCACAGACGGTGTTTTGCTAGGTGCATGGGCCTCTGTTAAACACCATCCTTCAAACATTCTTGATATTGGCACAGGAACTGGTGTAATTGCCCTTCAAATGGCACAACGCAGCCAAGCTGAGGCAATAGACGCGATTGAAATTGACGATCAGGCCTACGAACAATGTGTGTCCAATTTTGAAAATTCTCCTTGGGGTGATCGGTTGTTTTGCTACCATGCCTCTATTCAAGAGTTTATTTCTGAAATTGACGATCAATATGATCTCATCATATCCAATCCCCCTTTTTATTCTGAAGATTATAAAACACAAAGCACAGCAAGAAACACGGCTCGTTTTATGGATGCCCTTCCCTTAGAACATCTTGCTATTTCTGCAGCTCACTTACTTTCTGAAAACGGAATATTTTCGGTGATACTTCCGGCAAAAGAAGAAGTTCGTTTTACTGAATTAGCTTCAGAAAATGGATTGTTCCCACAGCAAATTTGTCACGTACGCGGCACTGAAAATTCACCAATTAAAAGAGTTTTATTGGCGTTTTCTTTCAGCAAAAAAGAACCCGTACGGGAAACACTTACTATTGAGACCGAGCGACATGTGTATACACCAGCCTATATCGCTTTGACCGAAGACTTTTATTTGAATATGTAGTTAGGCCTTTCTATGCAGTGGTCTTGTAAGACAGGTGGGGCCACCGCCACCTTTAACACTAATGTTTTCACCTGTATACGTTGTTACATGACAACCAGCTGTTTTTAGTGCTTCCTCAGTTATTGGATTCCCAGAAGCCATGATACACTGTCTTGGCCCAACGGCCAAAACATTACACCCCATAGATTCAAACTCTTCATCTGGTACCTCCACAAACGAAAAGCCTCGTTCTAGCAATTGGTTTCTAAATTTTATAGGCATTAGCGGCGAATAAATAACGGCAAGATCTTTGTCCACTGGGCTTAAAATTGACATCAAATGAAAGACATCTGTAGGCCCTTTATAGTGAGGTAAGTCCGCAACAATAACTGTAACTCCTCTAGGCTCAAGTAATTCTTTTAATTGTTGAATCCCCTCCAAATTGGTGCGATAGGTATGTCCCACAGCCAATGTGTTTTCATCCAACCAGGCTACATCACCTCCTTCTAGGGTTCCTGGAGCGCTAATTTCACCTAAAACAGGAATGCCATGATCTTGAAATGCCTTTTTTTGAGCGCGTGGTTCGTTTCTTCTCCCCTCCTTCCCCATGGTACAAATAATCATTCCAAAATTGGTTGCGATCGAGGCATCACGACAATAAATGGAGTCAATTCCCACAGACGCATCAAAAGGAAAATACCGAAGGTTTGTCCCGTACTGGCTAAGTATATCTTGAAATGCACTGTATTCGCTCAAAGCACTCTTATAATCTGGTTGAGAGAGGTAGTGCAATTCCTTCCATTGCTGTGCGAGAGTCGCCTGAGAGACAAAGGCATCCTTAACCGGTTTTACAAACACCGATTGGAGTGGTAAGTATTCAGAATGACTGGTTGTTTTCATGTAAAAGTAGATTTCAAATTACTTTTTTTGATTCCTTTTCATAATAACATAAAATGGAATTCCTAGCAATAATAATATAAATCCATAGAATACGGTATCATGTCCAGACCCATAAATGGCCCAAATACCATATGCAAACCCGAGCACAGACAGCCCAACGGCTCGTACCCATTTTGCCCCTGAGATTTTCTTCTCGGCTACTACCAAAACATAGGAAGCAGCGGTAAATACATAGGGAATAAGGCAGGTTAACGTGGTGAGTAATACCATGAACTCAAATTGATCCACCAAGCCTTCGGAATAATTCATAAGCATCACCATAGAAGACAAAGCGCTACCGATAACCAATCCCATTACTGGGGCTCCTTTTTTGTTTTCCCTTTTGAAAATTTTTGGAAACAAATTATCCTTTGCCGTTGCCATTGGAATTTGTCCCGTAATTAAGATCCAACCATTCAAGGCTCCAATTCCAGAAATGGCTGCTCCGGCGGCCACAAAATATCCAGCATACTTTCCGCCTATAATTTCTGCCGCCTCTGCAAAAGGCGCAGGAGAATCTCTTAAGGCTTCTACAGGTAATATTCCAAAAAGCACAACAGTACCCAATATATATACAGAAGTAGATATGATAGTTCCCAACATAGTAGCTTTAGGAATGGTCTTTTCGGGTTGTGCTACATTTTCGGCGGGTATCGACGCACTTTCAATGCCCAAAAAGGCATACAGTGTTAAGGTGGCTACCGCCGAGACCGCCACAAAATCACTTTCTCCGGTTAGGTTGAATTTTGGGAAATTAGCTATATCAAAGAAAAACAGTCCAACAAGCACTACAAAAATTAGAGGTAATAACTTCAAAATAGTGGTTATGACCTGTATTTTTCCACCTTCTTTGATTCCTCGAGAGTTGATCCAAGTGAACAACCAAATGAAGCCCAATCCAAGACTAACCGATTGGATGGGATTTGTTTCTAATGAAGGGAAAAAGAAACTTAAAGCACCCACAATTGCAATGGCAATAGCCCCATTGCTTATCCATATTGATATCCAATACCCCCAAGCCACCAAAAATCCTACAAAATCTCCAAAACCTGCTTTAGAATAGGCATAAGGACCTCCACTTTTGTTAACGATAATGGTGCTAAAATTACTGAATATCTTAGCCAAGATTAACGCTCCAATAGCTGTAAAGACCCATCCTAGCAAGCTGATACTTCCATATCCAGCAAGTGCCGCGGGCAATACAAAAATCCCAGCTCCTATCATATTTCCCACAACAAGAGAGGTCGTGGCAATCAAACCAATTTTTTGAATATTTTTACTCATGAAAGGTGAGGCTTGTCATTGGGTTAACCATTAATTACTTACATTTAATGACAACTTTACCAATATACAATTAAATTATAGATACCCTTGAACTTCTACATAGACCCTGATATCACCAAAGCCGAAACCCTCCCAGCCGTTTTTTACAAAGATGCTTCTACCTTTGCAGCGATCAAGGAGCGTATCTTCTTAAGATCTTGGCAATGGATTGGTGATGAAGATTTGGTGGCGCTTTCTCAATCAGCACATCCCTTAGTTTTGCTAGATGGCTTCTTAACTGAGCCCATTGTAATTACCAAAGATATTGATGATACCATTAGATGCCTTACCAACGTATGTACGCATCGTGGAAATTTAGTGGCTATGCACCCTGGAAAATGTAAAAAACTCGTTTGTATGTACCACGGACGTCGTTATAATTTGGGCGGGGAGTTTGAACATATGCCAGAGTTTGAAGCGGCGCAAGATTTTCCGAGACCCTGTGATGATTTGCACAAATTTCCATTAGAAAAATGGGGGCCATTCTTATTTGTAGGTCTTAATCCCATTTTTGATTTCAGCCAAGTATTGAAAAAAATGGAAGAACGTATAGGGTTTTTACCCTTGGAGCAATTTTCATTGAACAAGACCCTTTCTAAAGACTATTTAGTACACGCACATTGGGCCTTATATTGTGATAATTATCTGGAAGGTTTTCATATTCCCTTTGTACATCATGGACTAAATGAAGTATTAGATTATGGTAATTATACTACGGAAATATACGAATACTGTAACCTACAAATTGGTTATACCGATGACGCAACGGAGGTCTTTGACCTTCCTGAAGGGCATATAGATCACGGAAAAAATGTTGCAGCCTATTACTATTGGGTCTTTCCAAATATGATGTTTAATTTTTATCCTTGGGGTCTTTCCATAAATGTTGTAAAACCCATAGACCTTACCAGAACTAAAGTTTCCTTTATCTCTTATGTGTATGACCCGTCCAAACTTCATAAAGGAGCCGGTGCAGACATTGAAAAAGTAGAGCGAGAGGACGAATTTGTTGTTGAAAATGTGCAAAATGGAGTGAATTCATCTTTTTATAAAGCGGGGCGGTTTTCACCAACTCGCGAAAAAGGGGTGCACCATTTCCATAGACTCCTTGCTCGTTTTCTAGAGGATCAACTTCTTGATACATTATAAATATTTCTAATTAAAAAGTTTGAGATTCAGTTGCATTAACTAAATTTGAAAACTAATTTTTCACAACGCATTACACAATGAAACCCGATCTATTTGAAGCACCGGATTACTATCAACTTGACGATTTACTAACCGATGAGCACAAACTGGTGCGAGAAGCGGCCCGCGACTGGGTGAAACGAGATGTCTCTCCAATTATAGAAGAATACGCTCAAAAGGCTGAATTTCCAAATCAAATTATTGGCGGTCTTGCCGAAATTGGCGCTTTTGGCCCCTACATTCCCATGGAATATGGAGGCGCTGGATTAGATCAAATCTCTTATGGTTTGATCATGCAGGAAATAGAACGTGGTGATAGCGGTGTCAGAAGTACGGCTTCTGTTCAATCTTCATTGGTTATGTATCCCATATGGAAATATGGTAATGAAGAACAACGTAAAAAATACCTCCCTAAGCTTGCTTCGGGAGAATTCATAGGATGTTTCGGACTTACAGAGCCTGATCACGGATCCAATCCTAGCGGTATGACAACCAACTTTAAAGACAAAGGAGATCACTATTTACTCAATGGAGCCAAAATGTGGATTAGTAACGCTCCCTTTGCGGATGTTGCCGTTGTATGGGCAAAAGATGAAACGGGGCGTATTCACGGATTGGTGGTAGAACGAGGCATGGAAGGCTTCAGCACCCCCGAAACCCATGGAAAATGGTCGCTTCGAGCTTCGGCCACCGGAGAACTCATTTTTGATAATGTGAAAGTTCCTAAGGAAAATTTACTTCCAAATAAATCAGGGTTGGGCGCCCCATTAGGTTGTTTAGACTCGGCGCGTTTTGGAATTGCCTGGGGAGCTATTGGTGCAGCTATGGATTGTTATGATACAGCCCTTCGATATTCCAAAGAGCGTATTCAGTTTGGGAAACCTATTGGTGCATATCAATTACAACAAAAGAAATTGGCAGAGATGATCACAGAGATCACCAAAGCACAATTATTGGCATGGCGCCTAGGTGTTTTGCGGGAAGAAGGAAGAGCTACAAGTGCTCAAATTTCAATGGCAAAACGTAACAATGTTGATATGGCTATTAATATTGCTCGTGAAGCACGTCAGATTTTAGGTGGAATGGGTATTACTGGAGAGTACAGTATTATGCGTCACTCCATGAATTTGGAGAGTGTTATCACCTATGAAGGAACGCATGACATCCACTTGTTAATTACAGGATTGGATATCACTGGGCTAAACGCATTTAAATAGTATGAAAACATCCATTTTAATATCCTGCGCATTCCTATTTTCCTTTTATACAGGAAATTGGACAGGTAAAGCTTAATTAGACCTTCCTTTAGGAAGTTTGCTAATTGAAAAGAAGTGCTCCGTGGACAGTAAACTTTATTCAGGGAAATGGATTTACTGCCCCATGCATGGGAAAAAGCTTGATCCCCAATAACGGCAAATCAGTTTTTCCAAAATCATATCCGTCAAATGAACTTGAATCTTTTTTGCAAGCCTAGGTTTCTCAGAAGTTCTTTCAATTTGTATCTTTAAAAAAAACGAATCTATGTCTTCTCAGAAAAGAATTACCCGCGCATACGATACCGCCCGCAGGATTTCTTTTAATGACGATTCAAAATTTATCATTTTTAGTGACTGCCATCGCGGAGATAGTAGTTTTGCAGACGAGTTTGCCAATAACCGAAATATTTACTCCCATGCACTAAAACATTATTATGAACATGGATACACTTACTGTGAATTAGGAGATGGTGATGAATTGTGGGAGAACAGAGAATTCAAATCCATTTTAGAAGCACATAAGAATGTCTTCAATCTACTAACAAAGTTCTTCAATGAAGATCGACTTTTTCGGCTTATCGGAAATCATGATATGGTATATCGAAACCCTCGTTTCGTTGAAAAAAACTTATACACCTATTTCAATAAGGTGACCGGTAAGGATGACCCCCTATTTCCTAATATTACCTTTTCTGAAGGCCTTATTTTAGAACATAAAAAGACCCAACAGGAAATATTTATGCTCCATGGCCACCAGGCAGACTGGATGAATTATCACGGTTGGCGTTTCAATCGGTTTTTGGTTCGTATTTTATGGCGCCCTCTTCAGGTGTTTGGTATTGGTGACCCGACTAGCCCCGCCAGAAATTATAAAGAACTTATCAAAGTTGAAAAACGGTTCAAAAGATGGATTATTAGTAAAAAGAATCTGTTTACCATTATTGGCCATACGCACCGCCCTCGTTTTCCAGAACCCGGAGAAATTGCCTTGTTTAATGATGGAAGTTGTGTTCATCCAAGAAGTATCACGGGTCTAGAGATTCAAAAGGGTGAAATCTCTTTGATAAAATGGCAAATCGCAACCACTGAGGATGGAACACTTAAAGTAGTTCGGATTCTTTTAGAGGGACCACAACGCATTGAAGATTATAAAACCGAATAACAAAAATTCTTGGCGGATTTCATAAAAAAGAAACAGATCTTTTTTCAGCAAAGTATCAACGTAAATATTGTGTGGCTTTTTCTTTAATAACCTGTGCCACCGGCTTGTGTTCAATTTTACTTTCTAACCACGATAAAATATCCAAATATAAAAACGCCCTTTTCTCATAGGGATGATCTTCGAACTTTTTTAGTCGGGCATGTATTTTTTTAAATTCTTTGTTAATTTGATGCGGATACACATTCCCCAGCCCCTTGATGGTTGCAATAAACTCTTTTTGAACCTCTTGCAGGTTTTCCATCTTAAGTAAAAATTTATAGGTTTCTCGTAATTGTCGCTCCAAATGGTAATCCAATCCTGCATCATAATGGGCGACTAGACTTAGAATTCGCGCAAAACATTGCAAGTCTTCTCGGGCTCTAAGGGTTTTGTTATTAATAATCTTTTCGAGATAAGAGATACATGTTTTATTATCTCCCGCTCCAAAATACAAGCAAGCAATCTTATAATAAAAGACTACCACATAATGCCTATCTAGCCTAGAACCTAGACTTTTCATTTTCTCTTCTATCTCGGACACCAGATACAATCCCTCGTCAAAATTACCTTCCAGGAAGTACAAATTTAATTTACTGAAATAATGATATATAAAAATAATGGTGTCCGTATTGTTATTTAATGGAAACACTTCGGCCTCCAATTCTTCTTCGAAAGCTGTGAGCTCGGCCTTATACTTATTCGTATGTTTTACATAAAACAATGCCTCCAACTGATAGTTTCGTCCCTTGAGATAGAACACAGGATTGAGGTGCTTCATTTTAGGAAATTCATGAAATAAATCCACCCATTTCTGCGCGTATCTATAGCTCATTAAGAAATCCTGTATGAGAAAGCTGTACCATAAATAGGCTTTATACAACCATAATTTCTCCCGGAATCCAAGCATTTCAATATCATATTCTGGCAGTCGGGCTTTAAAAAAGTTTTTTATGTTTTGAAGCTCTTCGTTATTTTTAACATAGCCAGTGTTCAGTAAAATTCCATATAACTGAAGTGATAGATTTGATAGTTTACTAGTGAGTATATTTTGCCTACTTAAATCTTCTGCCATCGCTGATAACTCATCTGACCTTGATATAATACTCCGAGTTATGTATTGAGTTTCAATGACCTTTTCTAGTTCAACGACCTCATAGGCTGTATTTTTTTCCTCATTTTCAATGGCCAGGACTCTTGCCTTTTCCAAAAGTTTCAGGCTTTGTTTGTAGAGTCCCTTTTGATACAAGACTGTTGCAAAATCCAACTGCTCCCTAATTTGAATTCGAATATTCTTATGGGCAGGATTTAGCCGAAGGCTCACCAATATTTGACGGTACAGATGTGCCTTTAAATTAGAAAGTTGCTGTTTGGTGACAATTTTATTTTTCAGAATAACATCTTCATCATAAGAATTCATCTTATCCAAAAGCACAAAAAGAGAATAAAATTTAGCATCAACATTGCCATCAAAGCGACCTACATACAACTTAAATTGTCGCTTTTCAGATTTGGTCATGGACTTCACCAAAGCAAAAAGAGGTTCTTGATGGTCGTTAGTCTTTGTATTTCTTTTATTCATAAAAAATTGAAATTCAGCATTTTGTATTGATTACACGTCTTTTTAACGTTGTAAATCATGATTTGTATTTACCCTGTAAGGGAAACTCAATATATACATTTGATTTTTATTCAAGAAAACAATATTTATGCAAAATCGTACCATTCAGATTTTCGATACGACCTTGCGCGACGGAGAGCAAGTCCCTGGTTGTAAACTTGACACTTCAGAAAAATTGATCATCGCCCAAAGGTTGGATGTTATGGGTGTAAATGTAATTGAAGCCGGCTTTCCTATTTCCAGTCCGGGGGATTTTACATCGGTTCAAGAAATTTCGAAAGTAGTTAAAAATGCAACCGTTTGCGGGCTTACCCGAGCTGTGCAAAAAGACATTGAAGTAGCTGCAGAGGCCCTACAATATGCCAAATACCCACGAATTCATACTGGTATTGGAACCAGTGAATCCCATATCAAATACAAATTTAAAGCTACTCAGGCAGCCATTATTGAAAGAGCAAAACAAGCCGTTGCTTATGCAAAGAAATTTGTAGAAGACGTTGAGTTTTATGCCGAAGATGCCGGAAGAACTGAGAACAGTTTTCTAGCTCGTATTTGCGAAGAAGCTATAAAAAGTGGAGCTACGGTTCTCAATATTCCAGATACAACAGGATATTGTTTGCCTGAAGAATATGGAGCTAAAATCAAGTATCTGAAAGAAAATGTAAATGGGATTGACAACGTCATCTTATCCTGTCATTGTCATAATGATCTTGGTATGGCCACCGCAAATTCTATCGCAGGTGCCATTCACGGTGCCGGGCAAATTGAATGTACTATCAATGGTGTTGGAGAGCGAGCGGGAAACACCGCTCTAGAGGAAGTTGTTATGATCCTGCGGCAACACCCATATCTAAATCTCCATACAGATATTGATACCAGGCTTTTGTATGACACCAGTCAATTGGTAAGTGAAAAAATGGGCATGCCTGTACAGCCTAATAAAGCCATTGTGGGATCTAATGCCTTTGCGCATAGTTCAGGAATTCACCAAGATGGCATGATTAAGAACAGGGAAACCTATGAGATCATCAACCCGAATGAAGTGGGCGTTACTGAAAGTGCCATTGTGCTTACGGCTAGAAGTGGCCGAGCAGCATTGGCGTATAGATCCAAAAAAATAGGATACGAGTTAACAAAAAAACAATTGGATAAGGCCTACGCTGCTTTTTTACATATCGCCGATACGACGAAAGAAGTACAAGACCAAGACCTTCATGCTATCATGGAATCCATTAACATCCCCGTTGGGGTATTTGCATAGTTATGGCTGGAAAAACATTATTTGATAAAGTATGGGATGCTCACGTTGTGGACCAAATAAAGAATGGTCCGCAACTTTTGTACATCGATAAACACCTCATTCATGAGGTCACTAGCCCACAGGCCTTTGAAGAGTTGAAAAATCGTGGAATTGAAGTAGCAAGACCCGATAGGACCATTGCAACGGCCGATCACAATACGCCAACATTAAATCAACATCTACCAATTAAAGATCCACTGTCTAGAAATCAACTAGAACAACTCGCCGTAAACTGCCATAAGCACAATATTGAATTATTTGGATTGGGTCATAAATACAATGGTATTGTGCATGTGATGTCACCAGAATTGGGAATTACCCAGCCAGGTATGACCATTGTCTGTGGAGATAGTCATACCTCTACACATGGTGCTTTTGGAGCCATTGCGTTTGGTATTGGAACCAGTCAAGTGGCGCAGGTGTTCGCCAGTCAGTGTTTGTTATTACAAAAGCCAAAGAAACTTAGAGTTACCGTTCAGGGAACCCTGAAAAATGGCGTTCTTCCAAAGGATGTCATTTTATATATTATTTCTCAAATTGGAACTGATGCGGGTACCGGATACTTCTGTGAATATGCTGGAAATGTATTCGAAGAAATGTCTATGGAGGGCAGGATGACGGTCTGTAACATGAGTATAGAAATGGGAGCTCGCGGAGGCATTATCGCCCCTGATGAAACAACATTTGATTATGTTAAGGGTCGAAAGTACGCTCCTAAAGGAATCGAATTTACCTCAAAGCTCCAGTATTGGAAAACATTGAAAACAGATTCGGATGCCATCTTTGACAAAGAATATTCCTTTAATGCCGCCGATATCGCACCTATGATAACCTATGGAACGAATCCAGGTATGGGGATAAAAATAAATGAAACCATTCCAGAATTCGAGCAAGATTCTTTTCACAAGGCATTGGATTATATGGGTTTTGAGGCTGGTAAGACTTTGATTGACCTCCCTATAAATTATGTGTTTATTGGTAGTTGTACCAATTCCAGAATTGAGGATTTCAGGGAGGCGGCACGCTATGTAAAAGGGAGACAAAAAGCATCTAATGTAACAGCTTGGTTAGTCCCTGGATCACAACAGGTAGCCAAACAAATACATGAAGAGGGATTGATCACTGTTTTTGAAACGGCTGGGTTTAGGTTACGTCAACCTGGATGTTCGGCGTGTTTAGCAATGAATGATGACAAAATACCAACTGGAGAATATTGTGTGTCAACTTCCAATAGAAACTTTGAAGGGAGACAAGGTCAAGGATCTCGCACTATTTTGGCAAGTCCATTAATGGCAGCAGCCACGGCAGTTGAGGGAAAAATAGTAGACATTACCAAACAATTTAATTAAATGAAAAAGTTTGTGCAACTTACGGATACAGCAATTCCGTTACCCACAGAAAATATTGATACAGATCAGATCATACCGGCTCGTTTTTTAAAAGCAACCCGTAAAGATGGATTTGGCCAGAACCTCTTCAGAGATTGGCGCTATGACAATAACGGAACACCCACAAGTGACTTTGTGCTTAACAACGCTAAATTTGATGGAAGCATTCTTATAGCTGGCAACAATTTTGGATGTGGATCTAGCCGGGAACATGCTGCTTGGGCCCTTTCCACTTATGGTTTCACGGTAATCGTAAGTAGTTTTTTTGCTGATATTTTTAGAGAAAACGCTCTAAACAATGGCCTGTTGCCCGTTCAAGTCTCCAGTGATTTTTTAAAATCTCTTCTGGCCTTCGTTACTCAAAATCCGAAAGCAGAAATCACCATAAATCTGGAAAAACAAATTATAAAAACACCCATTGGTTCTAATGAGTTTGATATAGATCCGTATAAAAAAACCTGTCTCATTAATGGGTATGATGATATCGATTATTTAATACTTCAAAAAGAAAAAATAGCTGAGTTTGAACTCAATCATACATTATGAATTACACCATTGCCATATTATCGGGGGACGGAATTGGCCCCGAAGTCACAGAACAATCCTGTAAGGTATTAAATGCCATTGCAGAATGCTACAATCACACATTTACTTTCACCAAAGGATTCGTAGGTGCTGTTGCCATTGATGAAACAGGTGATCCCCTTCCAGAAGAAACCTTGCGAGTATGCCATGAAGCAGATGCTGTTTTATTTGGTGCCATTGGGCATCCTAAATACGACAATGACCCTTCTGCCAAAATAAGACCTGAACAAGGCCTCCTAAAACTACGAAAGTCGTTGGGGCTTTTCTGCAACATTCGTCCTGTCACGACCTACAAGGAGCTGGTAGACAATTCGCCGTTAAAAAGAGATATCGTGGAAGGAGCTTCATTTACAATCTATAGGGAGTTAACGGGCGGCATCTATTTTGGAAGTAAAGAGTTAAGCGAAGATGGTCAAGTTGCCGTAGATAATTGTTCCTATTCTGTAGTAGAAATTGAACGCATTGCACATTTAGCTTTCAAAGCAGCTCAATCCCGAAATAAGAAACTCACTTTAGTGGATAAGGCCAACGTACTTGAAACGTCTCGCTTATGGCGAAAGACAGTCACTAATATGGCTGCCCAGTACCCAGATGTCTTTCTGGATTTCCTTTTTGTTGATAATGCGGCCATGCAACTTATTCTTAATCCAAAGCAATTTGATGTTATCCTAACGGAAAACCTATTTGGAGATATTATTAGTGACGAAGCAAGTGTAATAGGTGGATCTATTGGGTTATTGGCCTCTGCTTCGGTGGGAACTCATAACGCCTTGTTTGAGCCCATTCATGGTTCTTTTCCTCAAGGTGCGGGTAAAGACATTGCTAATCCATTGGCCTCAATTCTTTCTGTGGCAATGATGCTGGAGCATTTCGGATTGTATGAAGAGGCGGAAGCCATTCAGAAAGGTGTTGAAAAATCGTTAGAATTGGGAATTAGCACGGAAGACATCAATCCTAATTATCCGTTTTCTACCTCAAAAGTAGGTGATTTTATAGCAGATTATATTTTCAATCAGGAAGATTCGAACATCAATTTTGCCAATGTTCACATGGGGCAGAGTACTATTATTTAAACAAGGAATTGAAACAGATCGGGTTTATCATTTAAATAATCGCCAAAAAAGTTTCTTTGGTGCATTCTATATACCAAGGGTTCTAGGTCTGTGGTCTTTTTTAATTCTATTCCAACAACAGCCGGGCCATTCTCTCGGCTGGTTTTTTTGGTATACTCAAAGTGGGTGATGTCATCATCAGGTCCAAGCACGTCTGCCACAAATTCTTTAAGTGCTCCAGAACGCTGGGGAAATCTAACAATAAAATAATGTTTCAACCCGTGATACAATAACGCGCGTTCTTTGATCTCCGCGGTTCTTGTAATATCATTATTACTGCCGCTTACAATGCATGCAATGTTTTTTCCTTGAATCTCTTCGGAAAAACTTTCCAAGGCCGAAAGCGTTAGAGCACCTGCCGGTTCCACGACAATGGCCTCTTTAGTATACAAATCAAGAATAGTTTGACATACATGTCCTTCATGTACGGTAACAACCTCCGTTACCAATTGCTTACAAATCTCAAAATTGCGCCTTCCTACCTGTCGTACCGCGGCTCCATCTACAAACTTATCAATCTCCAAAAGCGCCATGTTCTCACCTCTTGATAGCGAGTTTTTCATAGCCGGCGCACCCGCTGGCTCTACACCAATAATCTTAGTTTCTGGAGACAATTGGGAGAAAACACTGCTAAGTCCGGAAATCAATCCGCCGCCACCTACCGGAACAAACACATAGTCTAATGGCACTTCTGTTTGTTCGATCATTTCCAACCCAACGGTAGCCTGACCTTCAATTATTTTTTCATCATCAAAGGGGTGAATAAAGGTCTTTTGGTCTCGGTTACACTCCAACATTGCGGCATCGTAGGCATCATCAAACGTATCTCCTATTAGAATGGTTTCTACATACGCTCCACCAAACATTATTACCTGTTCAATTTTTTGTTTGGGAGTAGGCGCCGGCATAAAAATACGTCCGTGTATTTTTAATTTTGCGCATGCAAAAGCCACGCCTTGGGCGTGGTTGCCGGCGCTGGCACATACAATTCCTTTTTTTGCCGCTTCCACATCCAAAGAGCGCATTTTATAATAGGCTCCGCGTATTTTATACGACCGCACTTGCTGTAAATCTTCTCTCTTTAAAAAGATACGAGCCTTGTGTTTTCGAGAATACCTGGCGTTCTCTACGAAGGGTGTTCGTAGGGCCACTTCTCGTACAATTTTAGAAGCTTCCCTAACCGAAGTAAGCGAAGGAATATATATGGTTTCTGTATGCACAACGCTCAAACTTATACCAAAACTGGTTCTTGTGGAGTTTCGGATTTTATTTTCTTCATAGCAGTCATAGACGCTCTTAATGTCGCCCCAATTTGTTCTACAGGATGATTTCTGATGGTTGCATTCACGAACATCAGATATTGATTATCTACTTCTTTATCGCCTTGATATGGCTTTCCGATAACATCCGTTTCCAGATTGTTCATGAATTCGTTCAACAAAGGTTTGCAAGCGTGATCAAATAGGTAACAGCCATATTCTGCTGTATCAGAAATAATCCGATTCATTTCATATAATTTTTTCCGAGCGATTGTATTCGCAATAAGAGGTGTTTCATGAAGTGATTCGTAATAGGCAGATTCTTCAATAATTCCAGCATCTGTCATGGTTTCAAAGGCCAATTCAACCCCGGCTCTAATAAAAGCCACAAGCAAGGTCCCATGGTCAAAATACTCTTGTTCCGAAATATATTCTGAACTTATTTCCGTTTTTTCGAAGTTAGTCTCTCCTGTTTCTGCTCTCCACTTTAGTAGATTTCTATCTCCGTTTGCCCAATCTTCCATCATTACCGTTGAAAATCGACCCGACATGATATCATCCATATGTTTCTGAAACAAAGGTTTCCAGAGCACTTTTAGTGTTTCAGAAAGTTCAAAAGCCTTAATCTTGGCTGGGTTAGATAATCTATCCATCATATGCGTAATTCCACCATGCTTTAGCGCTTCAGTAATGGTCTCCCACCCATACTGAATAAGCTTAGCGGCATATTCTGGGGAAATACCATCTTCAATCATTTTATCAAAAGAAACAATAGCCCCAGTTTGTAACACCCCACATAAAATAGTTTGCTCTCCCATAAGATCACTCTTTACTTCGGCAATAAATGAAGATTCTAGTACTCCAGCGCGATGTCCTCCCGTGGCCACAGCGTATGCCTTGGCCTGTTTTAAGCCAATCCCTTTTGGGTCGTTTTCGGGATGGACCGCAATGAGAGTGGGCACACCAAAACCGCGTTTATACTCTTCGCGTACTTCAGTTCCGGGGCATTTAGGGGCCACCATAATCACGGTAATATCTTTCCGTATTTCTATTCCTTCTTCAACAATATTGAAACCATGCGAATACGAAAGTGTTGCTCCTTCTTTCATTAAAGGCATCACCTTATTCACCACAGCGCTGTGCTGTTTGTCTGGAGTTAAATTCAAAACTAAATCTGCCTCAGGAATACGTTCTTCAAAGGTGCCCGTGACAAATCCATGATTCGTAGCATTTTGAAACGATGCTCGCCGCTCTAAGATAGCTTGATCACGCAAGGCATAGCTCACGTCCAGTCCCGAATCTCTAATATTCAATCCCTGGTTAAGACCTTGTGCCCCACAGCCAATAATCACAATCTTCTTTCCAAGTAACGCAGCTACCCCTTCCTCAAACTCAGAGGCATTCATAAATCGGCATTTTCCTAGTTGTTGTAACTGTTCACGTAATGTCAGTTTGTTAAAATAATTTTCCATATTCAGATTAGTTATTAAATGCGGCTAACATTTCGGTTATTTTCATTTCTTCTTTGGTCACTGCAATTCTACCTGAACGCACAAACTGCATAATACCAAAAGGACTTAGCTTTTTATATAAAAGTTCTATTTCTTCTTTGTTTCCTGATTTTTCTAGCACGAAAAAATCCTTGGTTACGGTCACAATTTTTGAATTACTTTCTATAATAATATTTTGAATTCCGTCGTGTTCAAACAGTAAATCGGACTTAATTTTAAACAAACAGGATTCTTGATAAACGGTCTCTTCATCGGTATGATAATACGCTTTGATTACTTCTACCTGCTTTTCTATTTGACCTATAATCTTTTTTATTTGTACTTCGGAAACATATACCACAATTGTAAATCTCGAAACACCATCAATTTCTGAGATGGACGAATTGATGCTCTCTATATTGATATGTCTTCTTTGAAAAATTGCTGAAATTCGATTCAACAATCCTATATTATTTTCGGTATACGCCGATACTGTATATGATTTTAATTTTGCCATAATTAACAAAGTCTTATTTCTGAAACCGATGCCCCAGACTGGATCATTGGAAATACATTGTCTTCTTTTTCAACGCAAACCTCAAGAAAATAGGCATCTTTTGAAGCCATCATCTCGGCTACGGCATTTGCCAGCTCTTCTCGTTTTACAACTCGTTTTGCATCAATATAATAGCCCTTAGCAATACTCACAAAATCGGGATTCGCCATCTCCGTGGAGGCATATCTTTTATCAAAAAATAGCTGCTGCCATTGACGTACCATCCCCAAAAAGTCATTATTAAGAACCACTATTTTTACGGGAACCTTATGCTGAAAAATGGTTCCAAGTTCTTGAATGGTCATTTGATACCCCCCGTCTCCAATAATAGCTACTACCTCTCTATGTGGCGCTGCCATTTTTGCTCCAATCGCAGCCGGTAAGGCAAAACCCATAGTACCCAATCCCCCTGAAGTAATATTGCTCTTGGTTTGATTAAATTCTGAATATCTACATGCAACCATTTGATGTTGCCCCACATCTGAAACAATGGCGGCACTACCCTTGGATTGTTGGTTTATTTCCCGTATCACCTCGCCCATAGAAAGTCCTTCTTTCTCTGGAAATAGATCTCCTGCTATTACCTTCTCGAGTTCAATAGCATATAGATCTTTAAATCGTTGATGCCAATTGTCATGACTATTCTTTTCCAATAATGGAGTCAACTGCAATAAGCTATCCTTGGCATCCCCCAATACGGCAATATCAGTTTTTACGTTCTTATCTACTTCTGCAGGGTCTATTTCAAAATGAATCACTTTGGCCTGCTTGGCATATGTATCCAGACTCCCCGTTACGCGATCGTCAAATCGCATCCCTATGGCAATAAGAAGATCACATTCATTGGTGAGTATATTGGGTGCATAATTCCCATGCATTCCTACCATACCAACATTTAAGGGATGTTTCGTTGGGAGTGCAGAAGCCCCTAAAATGGTCCATGCCGCTGGAATCCCCGTTTTCTCAACAATCTCTTTTAATTGGTCTTCAGCTTGACCGAGTATCACACCCTGCCCCCAAACAATTAGTGGTTTTTTTGCATTGTTTATAAGTACTGCCGCATTTTGAATCGCTTTTACATCAATAGATGGTGCTGGGTTGTAACTTCGTATTCCTTCACACTTGTTATATATAAAGTCGAATTCTTCGAATTGTGCATCCTTGGTTATATCAATCAAAACAGGGCCCGGTCTGCCACTTTTGGCAATATAAAAGGCCTTTGCCAATACCTCTGGAATTTCAGATGCTTTTGTTATTTGATGGTTCCATTTTGTCACAGGAGTTGATATACCAACAATATCGGTTTCCTGAAAGGCGTCGCTTCCTAAAAGGTGGCTTGACACTTGACCCGTAATACAAACCACTGGTGTTGAATCTATTTGCGCATCGGCTATTCCGGTAATTAGATTGGTCGCACCAGGTCCCGAGGTAGCCATAGCAACACCTACTTTTCCTGAGATACGGGCATATCCTTGAGCAGCATGTATAGCGCCTTGTTCGTGTCTGGTCAAGACATGTTGTAACTTATTTTGGTATTTGAACAACTCATCGTAGACAGGCATAATGGCCCCACCTGGATATCCATACAAAATATCGACTCCTTCGGCCAACAGGCATCGTATGACAGCTTCACTTCCGCTGATGCGTTCCGCATTATTATAAACTGATTTTTTTTCAGATACTATTGTTTGTGTTTCCATAGACACGCTATTAAAATTCATCAGTTACACATCCTAAGGATGCTGATGATACAGTTTTTGCATATTTATAAAGCGCCCCCTTTTCAACTTTAAGTATGGGAGCTACCCATTGTTTTCTTCGTTTTTCTAGCATTTCTTCTGAGACTTCAAGTTCAATAGCATTTTTTTGAGCATCAATGGTGATTACATCTCCATTCTCAACAAATGCCAAATTGCCTCCTTCTTGCGCTTCAGGAGTAATGTGTCCAACTACAAAACCATGTGTCCCACCCGAGAATCGGCCATCTGTAATGAGGGCCACATCGCTTCCTAGGCCAGCTCCAATAATTGCAGCTGTTGGCTTGAGCATCTCGGGCATTCCTGGACCTCCTTTTGGACCTTCGTACCTAATGACCACAACATCTCCTTTTCTTACCTCTCCTTTCTGAATCCCATTATTAGCTTCATATTCACTGTCAAATACCCTTGCTCTTCCCTGAAACCGAAGACCTTCTTTCCCTGTAATTTTGGCGACGCTCCCTTCAGAGGCCAGATTACCATATAGAATTTGAAGGTGGCCAGAAGGCTTAATTGGATGTTCAATAGTTCGAAGTACGTCTTGATCTTCAGCCAAATCATTTACGTCCAATAAGTTCTCTGCAAGTGTTCTACCTGTTACGGTCAAACAATCTCCATGAAGCAGTCCTTTTGTAAGCAAATATTTTAATACCCCAGGAATACCCCCTATTTCATGAATATCTTCCATGAGATACTTTCCGCTTGGTTTAAGGTCCGCCAAAAATGGGGTTTCGTTACTAATACGCTGAAAATCTTTGAGGGTAAAATCTATTTCTGCCGCTCTGGCAATCGCAAGAAAATGAAGTACGGCATTGGTTGACCCACCCAAAACAGTCACTAGACGTATGGCATTTTCCATGGACTTCTTTGTGATAATATCTAGAGGTTTTATGTCTTCCTTCAACAGTTTTTTTATAGCCACCCCTGCAGCTACAGCTTCTTGTTTCTTTACATCACTAGTGGCTGGATTTGAAGAGTTAAAGGGAAGGGACATTCCTAAGGCCTCAATAGCAGATGCCATAGTGTTGGCAGTATACATACCTCCACAGGCTCCTGCGCCAGGGCATGCCTTTTGCACCACCGTTTTAAACTCACTTTCGGTAATGGTACCGGCCACTTTACTACCCCAAGCTTCAAAGGCAGAAACTACATCTAATTTTTTTCCTTCGTGACATCCAGAATCTATGGTCCCTCCATACACCAATATCGCGGGTCTATTTAAGCGGATCATTGCCATAAGTGCTCCAGGCATATTCTTATCACAACCCACGACAGTAATTAGACCATCGTAGCTCATCGCCTGCACTACAGTTTCCATAGAATCTGCAATAATATCTCTTGATGGCAATGAATATCTCATGCCTGGAGTCCCCATGGATATCCCATCACTTACACCTATGGTATTGTATATAAGACCCACAACTTCTTCTTGGCGAGTTCCTTCTTTCACTTTTTTAGCGAGGTCATTTAAATGCATGTTACAAGGGTTTCCCTCATAACCAGTACTTGCAATACCTACTAGAGGCTTTTCAAAATCATCAATGGTTAAACCTATTGCATGAAGCATTGCTTGAGCTGCGGGCTGCGTAGGATCTTGTGTAACTGTCTTACTATATTTATTTAATTCCATTTCAATCTTCTAATTAGAGGTAAAACTATTTTTAATTCCGAATGGTGCTTTTATCTTTTCTTGGTTCACTACGTCATTCAAAGGGCAGCATATTTATCTAATTCATTGTTTTTCAGTTTTTTATGTGGTAATCATCTACATCTTATAACCTCAAAAAAAAAGCCTGTATCTCGGGAGATACAGGCTTCATTTTTAGCAACAAAGACCATATCATCCCGATTTCAGGATAATAATGACTACGTTACTAATGACTCTATTGATAGTGTTCATAAAACAAAAAACCTTCCGATTAGGGAAGGTCTATAAATTATTTAATACCATCCCCTTATCTCTGCGAGCTAATCACAAAAATGTTTGCAAGAATGATATGTACGATGTGTCTATTCATTTATAACAACAAAGGATATACTTTTTTTTAAGAAAACCAAACGCAATTTTTAGCTCTCTGGTGCAATGCTAATCTTGAGCCCATTCAATGCTGGAGTCATGAATAATTGACATCCTAATCTACTGTTGTCTTTTACGTTAAAGGCTTCAGCCAGCATGGCATCTTCGTCATAGCTCATTTCAGGAAGTACGTGATCGGTTTCAACATAACATTGGCAAGACGCACACATAGCCATCCCTCCACAAACACCAATAGTACCTTCCGGAGCTAGTTCATACGATCGAATGACCTCCATTAGATTCATATTCATATCTGTTGGAGCATCTACTTCATGTGTAACTCCTTCTCGATCAACTATGGTTATTTTTATGTCTTCCATCTAGCTATTGTACAATAAAATATTGTGTGCTTTGATTTAAGTATAAATGCCTTATTCAATAGTTTTAACAACCGCTTTGGGGGCTTCTTTCTTACTTCCATCAAAACCTTCAACGCCTCCAACAGTTGTATACTTCATAACGTATCTCTTGTCTGGAAAGATACGTTGATACGCACTTTGACACATTAAGGTTGCTTCGTGAAAACCACACAGTATCAATTTAAGTTTTCCCGGATAGGTATTTACATCTCCAATGGCATAAATACCTGGGATATTGGTTTGATAATCCAACGTATTATCAACTTTAATAGCATTTTTTTCAATGTCCAATCCCCAATCGGCGATAGGTCCTAATTTTGGTGCTAGGCCAAACAAAGGAATAAAATGATCACATGCCAAGTTGTGTTGTCCTGAGCCTTGTTGAACAATTACTTCTGAAAGCTTCTCTTCACCAACAAGCGCTACTACTTCGGCCGGCGTAACAAGTTCTATTTTTCCACTATTTTTTAGTTCTTGTACTTTCTCTACACTGTCTAATGCACCACGAAATTCATTTCGTCTATGTATAAGCGTAACGCTGGATGCCACATCTGCCAAAAAAATACTCCAATCCAGTGCCGAATCACCTCCGCCGGCAATCACCACTTTTTTATTTCGGTATATTTCTGGATCTCTGATAATGTACTCAACGCCTTTGTCTTCGTAACTACCTATATTAGGAATAGGAGGTTTTCTTGGTTCAAAACTACCCAAGCCTCCCGCAATAGCAACTATTGGTGCATTATGCTGCGTGCCTCGGCTGGTAGTAACCACAAAGGTGTCATCTTCCAGTTTTTCAATGGTTTCGGCTCGCTCGCCTAAAGTAAAGCCAGGTTGAAACGGTTCGATCTGTTTCATAAGTTTATCTACCAGATCTCCAGCTAGAATTTCGGGATAGGCGGGAATATCATAAATGGGCTTCTTAGGATATATTTCGGAACATTGGCCTCCGGGTTGGGGAAGCGCATCAATTAAATGACATCGAAGTTTCAATAGCCCTGCTTCAAAAACAGTAAAAAGCCCGGTGGGGCCAGCACCTATAATAAGTATGTCAGTTTTTATCATCTATTACAACCTTCAGTATTTGGATATAAAAGTGGAATTTCAAACGAATGATGGTCCCTATTGTTCAACATTAACAACACTTTCAATTTGAGGAGCATATTTTTTTATGGTCATTTCAACACCACTCTTAAGCGTCATTTGATTTACAGAGCAACCTACACAGGCTCCCTCTAATTGAATCCGAACAATTTTCCCTTCATCAATGGATAGTAGTGATATATCTCCACCATCGCTTTGCAAGAACGGACGAATTTCATCTAGGGCTTCTTCAACTTTCGTTTTTAATTCTTCTGCTGTCATATCATTTCTTTACGGCACTACAACCTGCCATGGTAGTTATTTTAATCGCCTCGGTTGGAGGTAGATCATCATTTCTTCTTACCGTTTCTTCAACCACGCGCTTGGTAATAGCTTCAAAAGCTTCTTCAATTGGGGTGGCTATTTGAAGAGCTGCTGGGTGACCTACATCTCCCGCTTCACGAATACTTTGCACCAAAGGTATCTCTCCCAAAAAGGGTATTTTTAAATCTTCAGCGAGATGTTTTGCGCCCTCTTTTCCGAAGATATAATACTTGTTTTCTGGTAATTCTTCTGGTGTAAAATAGGCCATATTCTCAATAATTCCCAACACGGGAACATTGATATTTTCTTGTTGAAACATAGCAACTCCTTTACGGGCGTCAGCCAATGCTACATTCTGGGGTGTACTCACTACAACCGTTCCTGTAATAGGCAAGGATTGCATAATACTTAAGTGAATATCGCCTGTTCCTGGAGGCAAATCCAATAGCATAAAATCCAACTCACCCCAAGCGGCATCAAAAATAAGTTGATTCAAGGCCTTAGCTGCCATAGGGCCTCGCCAAATAACGGCCTGATCGGGTTGCGTAAAAAATCCTATGGAGAGTACTTTTACGCCATGATTTTCAATGGGTTTCATTTTGCTTTTTCCATCTATGGTGACTGAAAGTGGTCGTTCGGACATTACGTCAAACATAATTGGTATGGAAGGTCCATATATATCGGCATCTAAAATACCCACTTTAAAGCCCATTTTAGCCAATGTCACGGCCAGATTAGCTGTTACGGTAGATTTTCCCACTCCTCCTTTTCCTGAGGCTACTGCCACAATATTCTTAATACCAGGGATGGTCTTTCCTTTAATCAAATTCGGATTTTGGGTAGCTGGCGCTTCTACTTTAATATTCACTTTTACTTGCGCTTCTGGAGACACATGATTTTTTATTGCAGCGATCACATCTTCCTCTGCGCGCTTTTTAATATGCATTGCTGGTGTTTGCAATGTGATATCCACAATCACTTCATCGGCAAAGGTGATCACATTTTTTACCGCCCCGCTTTCAACCATATTCTTACCATCTCCAGCCACACTTATGGTTTCTAGCGCCTTATATATTTCTTGTTTGTTTAATTTCATTTGCTTTTATATTCAAAATACTCCCCTGCATATCGCATTCCATCGCCAAGATGTAGGTGTTTTACTATCTATATTTAGATTCATTCTAAAGTGCAAATATAAGGGGAATACTTCGGAAAATGAAGTGGTGAGATTGAAATGATTGATAGTCAGATTTGAGGGATTTATGGCATCAAATCCCTTATGAGAGTTCTTTCATAGGATCCCAAAAAATATCCTGAAACTTCTGAATTTGATTCTCTATTACTTCAACGCCTTCGCTCTCCAGCAACTGCTGCATGAGGTTAGTACCGCTAAAATGATGTTTGCCAGTGAGCAGGCCTTTTTTATTTACAACGCGATGTGCAGGCACGTCTTCTTTATTTCCTGAAGCATTCATAGCCCATCCTACCATGCGCGCACTTCCCGCTGCTCCCAAGTACTTTGCAATAGCGCCATATGAGGTGACGCGTCCGTATGGAATCAATTTGGCTACCTCATAAACTTGATCAAAAAAACCTTCAGATTTACTCATTAAATAGCATTCAAAATTTTGATAAAGGTAATTATAGAAATTACCGCTGTAATTAAACCTATCATATAGTTCATATTCAGTTTAGCCCCTAGATTGCCTTGCTTTCGTCGAAAAAACCATACATAAATAGCCAACATAACAAAAGTGCCTAAGGCCGAGGCCAAAACACATGCCCATAGTGCAACTTGCTCGAAACTAAACCATCCAAATCCCGCAAAGGTTATGCTCACATATATCCAATAGGGTACGGGAAGCAGGTTCAAAGCCGCGAGAAACACCCCTGAGAAAAATCGATTTGTTTTTGAGTTATTCACATCTTTCCTAACTTCCTTTCTAGGATCGTCAGCAATAAAAAAGAAGTAAATGGTAATACAAATAAAAATGCCTAGAGCCACTTTTTGAAGCACATCTACAATTTCGGGATGCATGTCCAAATACCGGGCAAAAAGTAACGCAATGAAGGTTTGAATGAGTACCATTACACAAACACCTAGCGAAAAAAGCAAGCCAATTTTTCGGCCCTCTTTCATGCTAATCTTAGCCGCCGACATATTGAGCAAGCCCGGAGGAATAACACCTAACAGGGCAGCCACAAAGCCTATGGCAAAATTGAAAACAATGGTCATTAATTAGCTAGTTGTTTGTTTTGTGAATATAAACAATTTATAGCTAACGAAATTTAAAGCGGATATAGGTAATCTTCTTTCCTACATCCAAATATTGTTGTTCATAAAAGGTTTGGATCTTTGTAACAGCCGAAGGAGTATACTCATTTCCATAGACATCATGATGCGCATATTCTACCTCTTGTTCTAATCCATGAAGCAATCCTAGTGTATATCCATGCATGAATTCGCTGTCCGTTTTTAAATGGACCACGCCCTCGGGCTTTAATATATACTTGTACTTATTTAAAAATTCGATATTAGTAAGTCGGTGCTTTGTTCGCTTATATTTTATTTGCGGATCTGGAAATGTGATCCAAATTTCATCTATCTCGTTTTCTTCAAAAATATGATGGATCAATTCAATTTGAGTTCTTAAAAATCCTACATTGGGAAGGTTATCTTCTAGTGCAGTCTTCGCTCCTTTCCAAAATCGAGCGCCTTTGATATCAATTCCCAAAAAGTTTTTCTCTGGATATTCCCGCGCCAAGTTTACTGAATATTCACCTTTGCCACACCCCAACTCCAATACTATTGGGTTTTCATTCTTAAAAAAAGTACGCCTCCAATTGCCTTTTAATTGTAGACTATTCGTAACTACCTCTTCTCGGGATGGCTGCACGACATTGGCAAATGTTTCATTCTCCTTGAAACGCTTCAGTTTGTTCTTACTTCCCACAAATTTAATTTTTGGGTAAAATTAAGGAAATATTAGTCCGCCACTATTATTACTACTTTTGTTTTAATGAATGAGCACAATAATTTTGAAAGTAAGTCAGGTGGCAAAACTATTTTAGTTGCTCCACTGCATTGGGGATTGGGTCATGCCACACGCTGTATTCCTATTATAAACGCCTTACTGAAATACGGATTCAATGTGCTCTTGGGGTCAGATGGAGCTGCATTATTATTACTTCGGAAAGAATTTCCCCAATTAGAAGCTATTGAACTTCCTTCATATGATATCACATATGCTACCAAAGGCAGAAATTTCAAGTGGCAAATGATGCAAAATATTCCGAAGATAAAAAAGGCTATTTCTTCTGAAAAAAAATTGATCAAACGACTCGTTTCTGAAAGGAAGATTGATGGAATTATAAGTGATAACCGATTTGGTGTTCGACATAAAAGTGTTCCTTCCGTATTTATAACGCATCAATTGAAGGTACTTAGCGGAAACACGTCTGGGTTAAGTAGTAAAATTCATCAAAAATTGATCAATAAGTTCAACGAATGTTGGGTTCCGGACACCGACAAACCTCTCAATTTAAGTGGAAAACTTGGGCGTCTAAAATCTCCTACGTTTATAGTAAGATACATTGGTCCGTTAAGCAGGATGCAAAAAGTGAATTTGGATCGAAAATATGATATTTTACTGCTTTTATCAGGCCCGGAGCCGCAACGTACACTCTTAGAGGAAAAGTTACTTACCATTTTTAAAGGGCAACCTAAGAAAGTACTTCTAGTTAGGGGCGTTGTTGAAGATCAACTCATTACGCAGGAGTTTGAGAACATTACTTCTGTGAATTATATGGAAACCGAAGCGCTTGAAAAAGCCATAAATCAAAGTGGCTTGGTTATTTCGCGTTCTGGATATACCACCATCATGGATTTGGCTGCATTGGAAAAGATGGCTTTTTTTATTCCAACTCCGGGTCAATATGAACAAAAATATTTGGCAAAAAGATTAAGTCATCACGGTATTGTCCCATCTTGCAAACAAAAGGAGTTTACATTGGATAAGTTAGAAAAGATTCCATTATATCAAGGGCTTAAGGCCATATCTTCCCCTCAAGATCTCACAAAATTATTCCGCCTTTTCGAGGGTGAATGAAAATTCAGATCCAATACCAAAATCGCTTTCTACATAGATCTTTTCATTGTGAGCTTCTACAATGTGTTTTACAATAGAGAGTCCTAAACCACTGCCACCTTCTTTTCGAGAGCCACTCTTATCTACTCTAAAGAAGCGCTCAAATAGGCGAGGTATGTTTTCCTTTTCGATGCCTTCACCATTATCGGTAATTCTCACAATTACTTTATTCTTTATGAGGTCTTCCACACTTACTTCGGTGGTGCCTCCTTCCCTACCATACTTTATAGAATTCATCACCAAATTGGTTACTACTTGTTGGATTCGGTCTTTATCGGCAGACACGAAGATGCTATTCTTATAATTAATGTCAAAGGCGAGCGTAATGTTCTTTTTTGATGCCTTCATTTCTAACAAATCGAATACATTTTGTACTAGCTCTACAATATTGAATTCTTCATAATCAAGGTTTAGATCACCTATCTCTAACTTGGTAATCATGTCTAGGTCTTTAATGATATAGACCAAGCGTTCAACCCCCTTGCTAGCACGTTGCAGGTATTTCTTTCGTACCGATTTGTCTTTCATCGCACCATCTAAGAGTGTCAAAATATAGCCCTGCACGGTAAAAAGAGGAGTTTTGAGCTCATGAGATACATTTCCCATAAACTCTTTTCGGTAATTCTCCCGAATCTTTAACGTTTCAATTTCTAGTTTTTTGTTTTGTGCAAAACGTTCTACTTGTCTGGTAAGGGTTTCCATGTCAGTAGTGATGCGTTGTTCTGTAAAATTAGACGCGTCGAGCAAACTAATATCATCGTATATTTTCTTTACTCTGGCATAAATAAATTTTTCGACTCGATATTGGACAATAAAAAAGCACAGCAAATAACAAACCACCATGAAAATTAATAAAGCCCAATAATTAATTTCGGCATAGACATAAAAAAAAACACCCAAAGCGAGTGTTAAGAAAAGCGTTATGTACGCCGATGTGTATGCTGAAAAAGTGTATGTCTTTTTGAAGTTTTTCAAAACTACGATGTCAATTAATTAGATACAAAGTTGCTACATTACAAACTTATAACCAACACCTTTCACCGTTTTAAATTTATCATCTCCTATCTTTTCCCTAAGTTTTCTAATGTGAACATCAATAGTTCTTCCTCCTACGATCACCTCATTACCCCAAACCCTATCCAGAATATCTTCTCTTTTAAATACCTTCCCAGGCTTGGACGCTAACAGGGCTAAAAGTTCAAACTCTTTTCGAGGTAATATCAATTCTTCCTGACCTTTTATCACTTTGTATTCTTCCCTATTTATGATTATGTCACCTAGGGTAATATTACTGTCTCCTTCTTCAGACTCTTTAAATCTTCTTAGCAACGCCTTCACTTTACTAATAAGCACTTTTGGCTTTATGGGTTTTGTAATATAGTCATCTGCCCCAGCTTCAAATCCCGCCACTTGAGAATAATCTTCGCCTCTTGCGGTTAAAAACGTAATTACGGTTTCGGATAGTTCTGATATTCCCCTAATTTTTTCACAGGCCTCTATGCCATCCATTTTGGGCATCATAACGTCCAAAATAATAAGATGTGGTTTGTGTTTTTTTGCACGATCAATAGCCTCTAAGCCATTTTCTGCCGTAAATACCTGATAACCCTCTGCTGTCAGATTATAACCAACTATTTCCAGAATATCTGGCTCGTCGTCAACCAAAAGAATTTTGGTGTCTTTTTTTTTCATTTATTGCCTTAGTATTTTCACAATATAAAGATACTATTAAATCTCATTTTCAGTATCACACACCAGATTGTTAACGATTCGGTAACATATCCTTAACGATACATAGAATCTAAGAACGACTCTAAAACTTGAGATTAATTAAAAAAGCTACGCTCGCGAAAGAACATTCTTATTTTACCTACTTTTGAAGTGTTCTTGTTGAATTGCTATGTTACAAAAAGACATCTTTACTATTTCTTCACCTGAAAGTTTTAAAGAGACGGCCCTCAGAGTTTTTCGATTTCAATATCATAATACGCCTGTATATCGTGAATTTTGTGACCTTCTTGGCACTAAAGAAGAAGACGTAACGATGCTCGAAGACATCCCCTTTTTACCTATTCAGTTTTTTAAAGATCGGTCGGTGGTAACCAAAGATACAGATGTCCAGAAAATTTTTACCAGTAGTGGTACTACAGGAAGTATCCCAAGCAAGCATCTAATTGCAGATCTCACCTTATACGAAACGAGTTTTCTAAAGACATTCACACAGTTTTATGGTGCTCCCGAGGATTGGGTTATTTTGGCATTGTTACCCTCTTATCTGGAAAGAGAAGGGTCTTCTTTGGTATATATGGCCAAACAACTTATTGATAAAAGCGAAAGCCTAGACAGTGGATTTTATCTATATGACACTGAAAACTTGGTAAAAAAACTTCAGAAATTGGAATCACAGCAAAGAAAGGTGCTCCTGCTTGGTGTTTCTCATGCACTTCTTGATCTTATTGAAGAGCATTCACTGCAACTTCGGTCTACACAAGTTATGGAAACTGGAGGTATGAAGGGAAGGCGGAAAGAACTAATTAGGGATGAATTACACGACCTCCTTACTAAAGGGTTGGGTGTAAAATATATTCATAGCGAATATGGAATGACCGAATTACTTTCTCAAGCATATTCACAAGGAAACGGGCTTTTTGAATGTCCTCCTTGGATGAAAGTGTTTACACGAGATACAGAGGATGCTATGAGTTATGTCACGAAAAAAGCTGGAGGCATCAATATCATTGATCTGGCCAACATTTATTCGTGTTCTTTCATTGCAACACAAGATTTGGGTAAAGTATATAGCGATGGTAGTTTTGAAATTTTAGGTAGATTTGATACCAGCGATATTAGAGGCTGTAACTTAATGGTACTATAATGGTTGAAAAATCTCGAAAAGGAGGAGATGGTTGTCTTAGGCTTTTTATTATAAGCATTCTGACAGTCATTATTTTTGGCATTCTCGAGGTTACAACGCATATGTCCTTCCTTTTTGCCATTGTTCTGGCAATTATAATTTCGGTGGGTATTACTTCATTGATCTTAGGAAGACCTTCTGGAAAAACCATGTTTCGAAATTCAATTATCACTGTTTTATTCTTTATTTGCATTTATACTGTGGGAAATTTTTTACTCAAGTTTCTCGTTCCCTTAAACCACGAAACACCAACATTCACTACGGAAGATGTTATTACAGAGACCTCCATTGTTGAGAATAATGATACCATCGCTGTGTATTCTAATAATAGAACTTGGCGAGATAATTATGGAAATAACTATTCCGGAGAACTCTCTGTTCGCACACAAGACTTTTTACGACTCCAAAACCATATAGCAAGCTACGTCCCCCCATCCAGTGCTAATTTTTGGGGGAACCTATATGATTATATTGATCGCAAGGACACTCCTAGTCTAGATTTAGTAGCCAAAACCTTCCAAAACATCAATACTAAAAGTAAACTCAATCAAATGGAGTTTGCCGAAATGGTGGTGAGTTGTATCCAAGACATTCCCTATTCTTTTGTATTTCAAGAAGAATGTTTGCCAGCACATTATTATGAAGATTCCATTAAAGATATCCTTGAAGAATGTCCAGATTGTTGTATTGGGAATATTATGTATGGCATCCAAAACCCCGTTTCCTTTATTCAAAATCTAAAAGGGGATTGCGATACTAGAACGGTCATTATTTACTCCATTTTAAAAGATTTTGGATATGATGTAGCAATACTCAACAGCGAGTTTTACCGACACTCTATTTTAGGAATCAATCTACCCGCTAGCGGGCTTCACAAAATATATAACGGGAAAAAATATGTTCTCTGGGAAACAACAGCCAAACATTTTGAAGTAGGGTATCTTTCACCTAACTTTAATGACGTCTCTCATTGGAATGTAGTTTTAACAAGCAAATAAAAACACTATGAACTCACAATTATTTACGCTCTCACTTATTGAAATTGTAATTTCCATCGTTGTTCCCATTGTGATAATTTATCTCTCCTACTCCATGTTACACAGGCTCTTTTTCAAGAAAGAAGAGTTGTTAGGCAATAATCTCGCTTTTACTATTTTCACATCGGGCGTCATTCTCTCTATTGGAATTATTCTTAGTGAAATCTTGCCCTCTATTACCAATGTGATTAGGCTGTCCACAACACAAGCGGAAGCTAGTGATATTGGTATGATTATAACCTATTCGGGGCTGTATCTTTTCATTGGTTTTATTATAGCTGTACTTATCAATGCTTCGGTTTTCTTTCTCTTTTCTATATTAACTAGAGGTATCAATGAATTCAAAGAAATAAAAAACAACAATATCCCAGTTGCTATTTTAGTGGCTGTCATTCTCGTGAGCATTACCCTTATAGTAAAGGATAGTATTGCTCTTTTAATAAGCTCTTTAGTGCCTTATCCAGAGGTGACAAATTATTTGTAAAAAGAGCTGTAAGGTTTCAAAACTTTTTGTGACTTACAAGATGTTATGAAATCAAAAGTCCAAATTTTATTGACCTTTTTAGTGGTGGCTTTAAGCACCTCAGTATTCGCACAAGACCATACAAACCTAAAAAAAGGGTATGGTGCAGAAGGCTATGATGTTGTGGCTTATTTTAGTAATTCTGCCGTAAAAGGAGATAAAAAATTTATGACAACATACGAAGGTGTGAACTATAAATTTGTCTCTGCCGAAAACCTAGAGGCTTTTACTAAAAACCAAGAAAAATACATTCCCCAGTACGGAGGATATTGCGCTTACGCTGTTGCCGTAAAAGGAGAAAAAGTAAGCGTCGACCCAAAAACATTTGAAATAAGAGATAACAAATTATACTTATTCTATAATAGCTGGGGTGTTAATACGCTTGAAAAATGGACAGAAGAAGGCGCTCAAAAATTACAACAAAAGGCAGATGCTAATTGGAGAAATATAGTGAAAAAGAAAAGTTAAAGACTTTCATAATTGGTTGGTTAGTTAGTTGATAGTTACCCCTGGGTCATTCTTAGAAATGTCTTGGGGGTTTCTTCTTTTTCAGACCACCTTAATTATAAAATAGTTTTTCTTTCCTCGTTGCAACAGTACAAACTTATTATTGATTAAATCGGTCACTCCAATTGTATATCCTTCAGAAACTTTAGTTCTATTGATAGCGATGGAATTTTCTTTTAACGCTCTTCGAGCTTCCCCGTTAGATTTCAAAAACCCTGTTTTATCTGCCAAAGCTCCAATGATATCCATTCCAGCTTCCAATTCATCCTTGGATATTTCAGCTTGAGGAACACCTTCAAAAACATCTAAAAAAGTTGTTTCGTCCAAATTCTTCAAATCTTCCGAAGTAGATTTTCCAAACAACATTTCTGATGCCTTCACTGCTTTTTCATATTCATCTTTACTGTGCACTGTGATGGTCACCTCTTGTGCCAATCGTTTTTGCAAGGTTCGCATATGAGGAGCTTCGTTGTGTTCTTCAGTTAAAGAATTGATAGTAGCTTCATCCAAAAAAGTGAAAATCCTAATATATTTCTTAGCATCTTCATCACTGGTGTTTAACCAATACTGATAAAACTTATAGGGGGATGTTCTCTTTGCATCCAACCAAATATTACCTCCTTGGCTTTTTCCAAACTTGCTTCCATCACTTTTTGTAATCAAAGGACAGGTAAGTGCATAGCCTTTTCCTCCACCAATACGCCTAATCAATTCTGTTCCGGTAGTTATATTACCCCACTGATCGCTTCCTCCCATTTGAAGGCTACAATCAAAGTTCTTATAGAGATGAAGAAAATCGTATCCTTGAACAAGTTGGTAGGTAAACTCGGTAAATGACATTCCTTCACTTCCTTCGCCCGAAATTCTGTTTTTAACCGAATCCTTGGCCATCATGTAATTTACTGTGATGTGTTTCCCAACATCACGAATGAAATCCAGAAAAGAAAATTCTTTCATCCAATCATAATTATTGACCATTACGGCCTCATTACTAACTCCCGATGTGAAGTCCAAAAACTGAGATAGTTGATTGCGTACACATTCCTGGTTATGTCTAAGTGTTTCTTCATCTAATAAATTTCGTTCATCCGATCTTCCTGATGGATCTCCAATCATCCCAGTAGCACCACCCACCAAGGCAAAAGGTTTATGGCCACAACGTTGGTAATGAGCCAAAAGCATAATAGGGACTAGGTTCCCAATGTGCAATGAATCGGCAGTGGGATCAAAACCAACATAAGCGCCGCGCATCTCCTCCATAAGGTGTGTTTCGGTATCGGGCATCACATCATGTATCATACCACGCCACTGTAGCTCTTCAACGAAATTCTTTAACATCATCTATAAATTTCAGCAAAGATATACCTATACCCCAAAAGATAAAAGATTAATACAAAAAAGACTACATTCGTACTATGATTTTGGTCACAGGAGGCACTGGATTGGTAGGATCTCATTTGTTATATTTTCTTCTGAAAAACAACAAAAAGGTACGAGCTGTTCATAGAAAGAACAGTGACCTTCAGGGTGTAAAAAAAATCTTTGGGTATTATACAAAGGACGTTGACGCCCTATTTAATGCCATAGAATGGGTTGAAGCCAATCTCATCGATATCCCAGCCCTTACGAGCGCTTTTGAAGGAGTTACCCATGTATATCATGCCGCTGCCTATATTAGCTTCCACCCTAAACATTACTATAAATTAAAAAAATCTAATATAGAAGGCACAGCTAATATTGTGAACCTATGTCTTGCACATGGCGTTGAGAAAGTTTGTTATGTAAGCTCTATTGCCACCTTGGGAACCTTACCCAACGGGGCACTTAGCAACGAAGAAACCGTTTGGAACCCTGAAGAAAACAACAGTGTCTATGCGATCACAAAATATGGAGCAGAAATGGAAGTATGGAGAGGAACTCAAGAAGGCCTCAATGCAGTGATTGTTAATCCTGGGGTTATTTTGGGAGAAGGATATTGGGGATCTGGTAGTGGAAATATTGTTGCTTCTGTTTCACGTGGCATGCCATTTTATACTTCTGGAGGTGTTGGTGTTATAGATGTTGTAGATGTGGTTCGGGTTATGATTTTTTTAATGGAAAACCCTATCAAAAATGAACGTTTTATTCTGGTGGAGGAAAACATTCATTTTAAGGAACTTCTTACCCATCTGGCCCTTGGTCTCGGCAAAAAACCGCCTAAAAGAGCTATTGGGAAAGGAACACTTCTTATGATTAGCAAATTAGATTGGTTGTCGGAGAAGCTTTTCAGAACAAAAAGAAAGTTCCTAAAAGCAACTGTTGCATCCATGTATACAACATCGTTCTATGACGGCTCAAAAATTAAAAAAGAAATTGATTTTGATTTTGTCCCATGGCAAGAAACCATACAAAGAATCACTAAGCATTATTCTTCTGGATCCTGATGGGGGTGGGTCTCTTCGGGCTTAATTAACCCAGGCACTGTTTTGGTGGTATCTCTTTGAGTGCTATCCCTCCTAACCGCTACTTTTTTACTATTGTCTTTAGATTCTTTAATACTGTCCTTTTCGTTTTGTAAAATGACCAACCTTTCTTCTACCTGCACAAACAAGTCGTTGTATTTATTGAGTTGAGACGTATAATAAGCATTACTCTGCGCAAATTGCACGCTATCCACTTGGTATTTTTGGTACAACAACGAGTCTAATTTTATTCCTTTAGATCTAATAACTCTATTGTTAATACTGCGTGCGGCATTGTTGATATACACCTCGGCAAGAATATCTACCATTTTTTCTTCTGGAATGAGATTTTCTGGTTCCTCGGGAAGTTTTACGTCCTGACAACCAGAAAAACAAATTATCCCCACGATGATTATCAAATATCTCACGTTGTTCTATCTATTAAAAGTTAATCGTTCACCTTTGGATTGGTTTGGAAATTTAAAATTTTCATACGCCAAAACTCCATTTACAAAGGTATGCGTTACTTTAGATTTAAAGGTATTCCCTTCAAATGGAGACCACCCACATTTGTACAGTATATTTTCCTTGTTTACCGTCCATGGAGAATTAAGGTCTACCAATACCAAGTCTGCCTTGTATCCTTCTCTTATGTAACCACGATCTTTTACCTGAAACAATATAGCAGGGTTGTGTGCTGTTTTTTCAACAATTTTTTCAAGAGAGATCCTTCCTCTGTGGTGCATTTCTAATAAAGCGACCAACGCATGCTGTACTAAGGGTCCTCCAGAGGGCGCTTTTGTATAGACATTGTCTTTCTCTTCAAGAGTATGAGGCGCATGATCTGTAGCAATCACATCAATACGACCATCCAATAATGCTTTCCAAAGACCCTCTCGGTCATCTTCTGTTTTCACGGCAGGATTCCATTTTATTTTAGTTCCTTTCGTTTCATAATCTTCATCGGTAAACCATAAGTGGTGTATACAAACCTCGGCTGTGATTTTCTTATCGGCTAGGCTCTTTTTCTTCCCAAAAAGCTTGGTTTCCTTTTTAGTAGAAAGGTGAAAAACATGAAGCCGTGCACCTGTTTTCTTGGCAAGCTCAATGGCTTTTGACGAAGACAAATAGCATGCTTCTTCACTTCGTATTACAGGATGCAACGCAATAGGAATGTCATCTCCGTATTCTGCTTTATACTTTTCGGTGTTATGACGAATTGTTGCTTCGTCTTCGCAGTGCACCGAAATCAATAAATTGGTCTGACTAAAAATTTCTTCCAATACTTCAAGGTCATCCACCAACATATTTCCTGTAGAAGAACCTAAAAAAAGTTTGAGGCCCGCCACCTGCGTTTCATCCACTTTTAAAATTTCATCTAAATTATCATTGGTGCCACCAAACATAAAAGAATAGTTGGCCCATGAGGTATCATTCGCAATAGCAAACTTCTCTTCCAACTTGCCCAGTGTAGTTGCTTGCGGTACAGTGTTGGGCATCTCAATAAACGATGTGATACCTCCTGCTACTGCCGCCCTGGATTCTGTTTCTATAGTCGCCTTGTGCGTAAGTCCTGGTTCTCTAAAGTGAACCTGATCATCTATCATCCCTGGCAATAGGTAATACCCATCTGCCTCAATCACCTTTGTATCTACCGATTTTACACTTATTGACACAGAAATCTCTTGGATTCGATCATCTTTTATAAAGACATCTCCTCTAAAGATCTTTCCTTCGTTGACAATATTTACATTCTTTATTAATATCATTCTCTTAAATCTCGTATTTGCTAAACAGGCTTCTAAATTTCATAGAAATAACGCCAAAAATAGCTTCGGAAATAATTCCCGAACTCATTTTAGATTCTCCCTTGGTCCTATCTGTGAATATGATAGGAATCTCTACTATCTTCAACTTACTCAAATAGATTTTAAACTTCATTTCTATCTGAAAGGCATACCCAACAAATTTTATTTTATCCAGTCGTATTTTCTCTAAAACACTTCGTCTATAGCATACAAATCCCGCCGTGGTGTCATGAATGTTCATGCCTGTAACAAACTGAACATATCTGGACGCCAACCACGATAATAGCACTCTACTCATAGGCCAATTTACTACATTAACCCCTGTTTTATAGCGAGATCCAATGGCCAAATCAAATCCCTGCTTCTCACACGCATTATATAACCGAATAAGATCATTTGGATTGTGTGAAAAATCGGCATCCATTTGAAAGACATACTCATATTCCCGCTCCAAAGCCCATCTAAACCCAGCAATATAAGCCGTTCCCAAACCTTGTTTCCCTTCTCGTTTTAGTAAAAAAAGACGATCATCAAAAGATTCTTGAAGGGAGGTAACAACATCCGCTGTTTGATCTGGTGAGTTATCATCCACGACCAACACATCAAACGTACGTTGCAACGAAAATATGTTTCGCAACAGTCGTTCAATATTTTCAATCTCATTATACGTAGGTATAACAATCAAAGCTTTGGACATGCTCCCAGTTTTGGGCAAATGTACCTCTTTTTAGCAAAATAAATGTGAAGGAAAGTCTAAAGGAAATTCTCTAAAGAGTACTTTTTCTCGAATTTATTTTGATGTACCTTTAGCCTAAAATTGATCGTGCAATATACCGAAAGACAATGGGAATCTTTGGACTGGGTTACGCTAACCTTGGTAGCATGTATTATTATTCTTGTCATTGCAAAATATTTATATCCCAAAAGGTTTAATGAATTTATAATTTTACCAGTAACCAACAAGTATTTTTTGGTTCAGGGTAAAAACGATGAGATTGGTCATCCCTTCAATGTACTGTTGTTTGCGGTACAAGTAATTTCTGTTTCCCTTTTTATATATCTATTCTTTACGTTATATGACCCTGTTCAAACACAAACCAATCCTTGGTTATTTCTACAAATATGTACGGGATATGTGGTCTTTGTTATTGGTAAGTTTTGTATTGAAAAAATTGTAGGCGCTGTTTTTTCCATTGACCCCTTAATTAATGGCTATTTGTATCAAAAATTGAGCTATAGAAACCTTCTTTCGTTGGTCTTTCTCCTTGGAAATGTTCTCTTTTTTTACACCTTTCCTATAAATTATACTATCATAAGCGTGTTCGTGGCAAGTATACTGGCGTTTAACGGTATTGCGTTGTTTTACAGCTACAAAAGCAACGGAAATTTAATATATAGACATTTCTTTTATTTTATTTTGTATCTTTGCGCACTTGAAATTTCGCCCTATATACTTCTATATAAAGTATTGGCGTAACCAAGAATAGAATTAAACTTGCTGCATATGAAAGTGAAAACTATTTTAGTTTCTCAGCCCGAGCCTAAGGTTGAAAACTCCCCTTACTTCGATTTAATTGAAAAACAAAAGGTGAAAATAGATTTTCGACCATTTATTCATGTTGAGGGTGTTTCCGGAAAGGAAGTGCGTTCTCAGAAAGTAGATCTCACAAAATACACAGCTATTATCCTAACCAGTAGGAATGCTGTAGACCACTTTTTTAGGATTGCTGAAGAACTGCGATTTAAAGTTCCCGATTCCATGAAATATTTTTGTCTTAGCGAAGCTGTTGCTTACTATTTACAAAAATATGTCGTCTATAGAAAGAGAAAGATCTATGTAGGAAAGAGAACTTTTTCTGAACTCTCTCCTCTTATCAAAAAATATAAGACCGAAAGCTTCTTGCTTCCGTCTTCAGACAAACTAAAGCCTCAAGTGCCAGCCATATTGAACGATCTTGGTGTAAATTGGAAACAGGCTACTTTCTACAAAACCGTTGTGAGTGACCTTTCAGATTTACGAAATGTATACTATGACATCTTGGTTTTCTTTAGCCCTAGCGGAATTCAATCCTTGTTCGAAAACTTTCCAAATTTTGAACAAAACGATACCCGCATTGCTGTTTTTGGAAATACAACGGTAAAAGCTGCTACCGAACAAGGCCTTAGGGTTGACATTCAAGCACCTACCCCAGAAACCCCATCAATGACAATGGCCTTGGAAAAGTACATTAAAGTGGTGAACGGTAAAAAATAAATCATTCGTTTAAGTGATATAAAAAAGGCTTACCATTTGGTAAGCCTTTTTTATTGTTCAATTAATTTATCAGCTATTTACAAGGGGTCCCTGAAAGAATTTCTTCGTTGGCATAGGCCTCAAATTTTGAAAAATTATCCTTGAATGAGTTGGCAAGCTCCAAAGCTTGAACATCATATGCTTTTTTATTCTTCCAAGTACTTCTTGGGTTCAATACTTCAGAAGGAACATCAGGACAAGATTGAGGAACATCTAATCCAAAAATAGGATGTGTGTCATACTCAACGGTATCCAATTGCCCTTTCAAGGCCGCAGTAATCATAGCGCGCGTATATCTTAATTTCATTCGGCTTCCTACTCCATAAGGGCCACCGGTCCATCCTGTATTTACAAGCCATACATTTACACCCGCTTCTTTCATTTTTGCACTAAGCATTTCTGCATACTTTGTAGGATGCAATGGCATAAAGGGGGCACCAAAACAAGCCGAAAAACTTGGCAATGGCTCATGCACTCCTTCTTCGGTACCGGCCACTTTAGCCGTATACCCACTAATAAAATGATATGCCGCCTGACCGGGAGTCAATTTTGAAATTGGAGGTAATACTCCAAAGGCATCTGCCGTCAAAAAGAATATATTCTTCGGATTCTTTCCTATAGATGGCACTTGAATATTATCAATATGCTCGATAGGATAGCTTACCCGTGTATTTTGGGTGATGGAAGTATCGGTATAATCAACCTCATCATTACCATTCATAATTACGTTCTCCAGAATAGCTCCTGGTTTAATAGCATCATATATCTCTGGTTCATTTTCCTGAGAAAGATTGATCACTTTTGCATAACAGCCCCCTTCAAAATTAAAAATGGTGTTCTCTGCAGTCCAACCATGCTCATCATCACCAATAAGTCTTCGTTCTGGATCTGCCGAAAGTGTTGTCTTACCTGTTCCTGAAAGTCCAAAGAAAATTGCCGTTTCTCCATTTTCACCCACATTAGCTGAACAATGCATGGGCAAAGTATTCTTATCTACAGGAAGAATAAAATTGAGCGCCGAAAAGATGCCCTTCTTAATCTCTCCTGTATAACCCGTACCGCCTATCAAGGCGATCTTTTTTGTAAAATTTAGAATGGCAAAATTATGTTGACGTGTACCGTCCACCGAGGGATCTGCCATAAATCCAGGGGCATTCACAATAAGCCATTCCGGATCAAAAGCCTCCAACTCTTCTTCCGTAGGACGAAGAAACATATTGTACGCAAACATATTTGACCAAGGGTATTCGTTGACCACGCGTATGTTCAATCTGTAATCATCATCGGCGCAAGCATAGCTATCACGAACATATACTTCGGTATTGGAAAGATAGTCGGTCACTTTTTCATACAACGCATCGAACATGTCTGTGGGAAACGGAATATTGATATTACCCCACCACACTTTATCTCTAGTAATGTCATCCTTTACAATAAAGCGATCTTTGGGCGATCTTCCAGTGAACTCTCCAGTGTTAACAGCGAGTGCTCCGGTACTGGCCTCAGTGCCCTGACCTTTGATTAGTGTTTCGTCATGTAATTTTTGTGAAGAAAGCTGGTAATTAACAGTTGCATTCCTGATTCCGTATGTCTCCAACGAAATCGATTTCGCAGTTTGGTTTTTATCGACCATCACTTTTTTATTGTTGTAGGCTACAAAAGTAAAAAATCTAAAATAGATAGCCCGTTTAAAATGTCTAATTATTTCATTTTAACAAACAATCCATATGCTAAACGCAACCACCCTAAAATAAAGAAGAGACCACCAATAGGCGTAATGAATCCAATACTTGTTGCTTTAAAGGACATTATCTCGTCCAGAGAAAGCAGATAAATAGATCCCGAAAAAAGGACAATTCCAAGAATAAAGAATCGAAACACCCAATTCCTGGTTTTCTGAGGCACCACAGTAGCAAAACCAAGTATTAATAGCGCCAAAACGTGATACATTTGATACCGCACCCCTGTTTCAAAGGACCGAAGTGCCTTGGCATCCACCAATTGTTCCAATCCATGGGCTCCAAAGGCTCCAATACCAATGGTTAGTGCTGCCAAAACAGCCGCTGTTACTACAATTTTTTTATCAAATTTATCCATAAGATACGAGTACAATTTAGTATTTTCGTTGCTTCTAAAACGAACATTCAAATTTACGAAATTCCCTCGGATGAGAAACATTTTAATCATTGGTGCAGGCCGATCAGCCACAAGTTTAATTCGTTATTTACTGGACAGGTCACATACAGAAGAACTTTTTATAACCATTGGAGATCTTTCTATTCAAGCGGCTCAAAAATTTACTGATGGCCATCCCAACGGACGCGCTATCTTATTGGACATCTTTAACGAACCCCAACGTAGAGAGGCCGTTGAAGCCAGTGATTTGGTTATTTCGATGCTTCCTCCAAGATTGCATATTGAGGTAGCCAAAGATTGTATAGAATTTGCAAAACATTTAGTGACGGCATCTTATGTAAGTGATCAAATGCAAATGCTGGACACCAAAGCCAAAGCCAAAGGACTTGTTTTTATGAATGAAATAGGGCTTGACCCAGGCATTGACCATATGAGCGCAATGCAGGTGATAGATCGTGTTCGTGACAATGGAGGTAAGATGTTGTTGTTTGAATCGTTTACAGGAGGCCTTATAGCGCCTGAAAGCGATACTAATCTTTGGAATTATAAGTTTACCTGGAACCCTAGAAATGTTGTGGTAGCAGGGCAAGGTGGTGCCGCTGAATTCATTCAAGAAGGACACTATAAATATATTCCATATCACCGTCTATTCCGAAGAACAGAATTTATCAATATAGAGGATCACGGGAAATTTGAAGTATATGCCAATCGTAACTCATTGAAATATCAATGGGTATATGGCTTGGAAGACATCCTAACGCTCTATCGTGGTACTATTAGACGTGTTGGATTTAGTAAGGCCTGGAATATGTTTGTTCAATTAGGAATGACAGACGATGACTATACGCTTCCCAATTCTGAAAATCTCTCCTATCGGGATTTTGTGAACTCATTTTTACCCTATTCTCCAACCGATTCAGTAGAACTTAAGCTTCGTCATGGGCTAAAGATCGATCAAGACGACCTTATGTGGGGGAAATTGGAAGAGTTGGACATTTTTAATTCAGAGAAAAAAATTGGTATTAAAGATGCAACTCCGGCGCGTGCGCTTCAAAAAATACTTATGGATAAATGGACGTTGGAGGATGACGATAAAGATATGATCGTTATGTACCACAAGTTTGGATACGAGTTGGACGGTGTTAAAAAGCAAATAGACAGTAATATGGTTATTGTTGGGGAAGACCAAACCCATACGGCCATGGCTAAAACTGTGGGACTTCCAGTGGCTATGGCAGCCTTACGTATTTTGAACGGAGAGATCACCACTCCCGGTGTACAATTACCCATTGCCAAGGAAGTGTATGAACCTATCTTAAAAGAGTTGGAAGGCTTCGGAATTATATTTAAAGAAAAACAAGTGCCGTACTTAGGCTACAATCCTGAAAACGTTCAGGGATAAGAAGACAGAAATAACTCATAAAAAAACCTGCCGTCTGGCAGGTTTTTTTATGTTTAGTCTCTTCCCATGAAAATCATTATAAAATATAACAAGGTAGCTAACGACCCAAGGGCTGCAACCACATAAGTTCTAGCTGCCCACTTTAAGGCATCTTTTGCTGCCGCATGCTCTGGTGGTGTCACCATTTGATTTGTTTCTAGCCAAGCGAGAGCTCTATTACTCGCATCATACTCCACAGGAAGTGTGATAAAGCTAAACAACGTTCCTATAGCGAAAAGAATAATTCCGATAAAGAAAATAGTAGGCCCTAAGGCAGACGTTGCCATCAAAATAAGCCCTCCAAGAATCACCCATTGTGATAATTTAGAAGCCACACTTACCATGGGCACCAATTGACTGCGCATTTGCAACCACCCGTAGGCCGAAGCATGTTGTATGGCATGTCCACATTCGTGTGCAGCAACGGCAGCAGCAGCAGCGTTACGTTGCATATAGACTCCTTCACTTAGATTTACTGTTTTGTTTTTAGGATTGTAGTGATCTGTTAGCATCCCTCGTACCGAAATTACTTTCACATCGGTGATTCCGTTATCGGCCAACATCTTTTCTGCGATTTCCTTACCGCTCATTCCATTTTGCAAATGCAGTTTTGAATATTTTTTGAATTTACTCTTTAACCGATTGCTCACATACATACTTACCAGCATAATCGCGCCGATAATGACATAATATCCCATCATAATTTTTAAGGTTTAATTTAAGATTTCGATTGCGTACAACCGAATTAGTATTTACACTATCTAACGCAAAAACCGTGCAAAACGTCTACCCAACAATATTAACGATCTTACCTGGCACGATAATCACCTTCTTAGGGGTACGACCCTCCAGATAATGCTGGGTTTTCTCGTGTGCCATAACGGCAGCCTCAATATCTTCCTTGCTCATATCCAAGGGTAACTCTAAGGTAAAACGCATTTTTCCGTTGAAAGAAATAGGGTATTCTTTAGAACTCTCCACCAAATGCGACGCATCAAAGTCTGGGAATGCCAATGTAGAAATACTCGTAGCATGCCCCAACATGCTCCAAAGCTCTTCAGCAATGTGTGGTGCATAAGGCGAAATCAAGATCAACAAGGGTTCAAGAATCTCTCGTGACGTACATTTTTGAGCCGTGAGTTCATTTACAGCAATCATAAAGGTAGATACAGAGGTGTTAAAACTGAAGTTCTCTATATCTTCTTCTACTTTTTTAATGGTTTTGTGTAGTGTTTTCAGACCTTCTTTGTCTGCGGAAACATCACTTACCATAAAAGACTCTTCTGGTCCAGAATGATATAATTTCCACAATTTTTTTAGGAAACTATGTACCCCAGTAATCCCTGCCGTATTCCAAGGTTTGGCCTGTTCTAAAGGTCCTAAAAACATCTCATACAAACGAAGTGTGTCTGCGCCATAACGCTCGCAAATATCATCTGGGTTGACAACGTTGAACCACCGTTTCGACATTTTCTCAACTTCTCTACCCACGATGTATTTTCCATTTTCAAGAATAAATTCGGCCTCAAGAAATAAAGGCTGCCATTTTTTTAATCCATCAATATCCAGTTCATTTGACGTATTCACCAAGCCAACATCCACACGTATTTCTTCACAATCATATTCACTTTTCTTTCCGTAAGACACATATTTATTGGTGCCAGAAATTCGATAAACCACCGCACTCTCCCCCAAGATCATTCCTTGATTGATTAGCTTTTTAATGGGTTCGTCCACAGATAAAAATCCGCGATCGTACATAAATTTTACCCAAAATCTCGTATACAACAAGTGGCCTGTGGCATGTTCACTTCCGCCTACATATAAATCTACGTTGTCCCAATAATTCATGGCCTCTTGTGACACCAACCCTTCTTCATTTTTTGGATCCATGTATCGGAACATATAGCAACTGCTCCCTGCCCATCCTGGCATGGTGTTTAGCTCTAGAGGAAAGATGGTTTCATGATCAACAAGATGATTTCCAACCACTTCATTTTTCTGTGTATCCCAGGCCCAGACATCGGCTCTGCCTAAGGGTGGCTCTCCGGTTTCGGTAGGCAAATATTTTTCAACCTCTGGGAGCGTAAGTGGTAAATGCTCCACATCGATCATTTGAGGGTATCCTTTTTTATAATACACTGGAAAGGGTTCTCCCCAGTAGCGTTGTCTTGAAAAAACAGCATCCCGAAGACGGTAATTTATTTTCCCCTGTCCTGCCCCTGCCTCTTCAAGATGTTCAATAACCTTTTGAGTCGCCTCCTTGTAGGGTAATCCATTTAGAAAATCACTGTTTGCAATAATGGTATTGGCTTTATCGGCAAAGGCTTCTTCAGAAATATCTACGCCTTCAAAAATATTAGGTATGGGCAGCTCAAAATGTTTCGCAAAATCATAGTCACGTTGATCTCCACAAGGGACGGACATAACAGCACCTGTACCGTAACCCGCAAGCACATAATCTCCAATCCATATAGGAATAGGTTCTTTGGTAAATGGATGCTCTGCATATGATCCTGTAAACACTCCGCTAATGGTCTTCACATCGGCCATACGCTCGCGCTCACTGCGTTTTGCAGTGGCTTCAATATACTTCCCAACCTCATAGCGTTGCTCAATGGTAGTCAATCGATCTACCAGCTCGTGTTCCGGCGCCAGTGTAAGAAAGCTAGCTCCAAAAATAGTATCAGGTCGTGTGGTAAACACCTCAATGGTCGCCCCGCGTAAATCTTCAGAAGAACGCACCACTTTAAAAGTCACCGAAGCGCCTTCAGAACGGCCAATCCAATTGGTTTGCGATTCTTTAAGTGGCTGTGGCCAATCTATGGTATCTAAACCGTCCAACAGTCGTTGCGCATAGGCCGTTATTCTCATGCTCCACTGCTTCATTTTTTTACGAACCACCGGATAACCTCCACGTTCAGAAACACCATTGACGATCTCATCATTGGCTAGCACAGTACCTAACTGTGGACACCAATTAACCTCGGTTTCTGCTAGATACGTCAGTCGATATTTCAGTAATATATTCTGTTGTTTTTCTTCGGAAAGAGCCTTCCACTCTTCGGCACTAAACACACTCGATTCTAGGTCACATTCAGCATTTATCTTACTGTTTCCTTGTTCAGAAAAGACCTTTACCAATTCTGAAATTGGAAATGCTTTTGAATGTGTTTTACAATACCAACTCTCATACAATTGAATAAATATCCATTGCGTCCATTTGTAATAGGCGGGATCTGACGTTCGCACTTCGCGACTCCAATCAAACGAAAAACCCATTTTATCCAACTGACTTCGGTATCTAGCGATATTTTCATTGGTTGTTTTTCGAGGATGTTGTCCCGTTTGAATGGCATACTGTTCGGCGGGCAGCCCAAAACTATCATACCCCATAGGGTGAAGCACATTAAACCCTTTGTGTCTTTTATATCTAGAATAGATGTCGCTAGCAATGTACCCGAGTGGATGCCCAACATGTAATCCTGCACCTGAAGGGTATGGAAACATATCCAGAACATAGTATTTGGGTTTATCGCTTTGGTTAACTGCTTTAAAAGTTTGATGCTCTGCCCAATACTTTTGCCACCTTGCTTCAATATCGTTGAAATGATATTTGCTCATCGTATTCCGATTTTAAGAAAGCCAAATTTACAGTTATTGTACGAAAGACAAAAGTTTAAACGTTGATATGTAGCAGAAGTAAAAATCATTGTATTTTTACAACACCAATTTTCAAAATCCTATGGCATCATCCTTTGAGAAATATCAAAAACGACGTTTGATCTCTTCCTACTTTTCGGTAGTAATAAGTATCTCTTTGGTATTATTCTTATTAGGCTTGCTGGGGCTACTGGTCCTTAATACCAAGAAAGTAGCCGATCATTTTAAAGAAAAAATTGCGCTCACTGTATATCTCAAAGACAGCGCAAAAGAGGTAGAAATCACCCAATTAAAACAAAGTTTAGCCCTAGCGGAGTACACCAAAACAGCCGAATTTATCTCAAAAGAACAGGCTGCCGAAGAACACAGCTCCACGATTGGAGAGAATTTTATGGAGTTTTTAGGGTACAATCCGCTTCAAAATAGTATTGATGTGTATTTATTGGCAGATTTTGTTTCCCCGTCTAAACTGGAAGAAATTACACTGGAGATCATTGCCAAAGATTTTGTAGAAGAGGTTGTCTATGACAAGCCCTTAATTGCTTTACTCAATGACAACGTAAAAAAAATAAGCCTATGGGTCCTTATTCTAAGTAGTATTTTCACCTTTATTGCGGTATTGCTTATTAACAGCTCCATTCGTCTTTCGGTCTATGCCCTACGATTCACTATTAAAACCATGCAAATGGTTGGCGCAACCAAACGCTTTATTAGACGTCCTTTTATATGGAAGAGTGTACGATTGGGCATGGTTGGGGCAATTTTGGCTATGTTAGGCATGGCGGGTGTATTGTATTACCTGCATAGAAGTTTCCCTGAATTGCAATTACTAGATGACAAGATATTATTAGGCATCCTATTCTTGTTTATTTTTTGCATGGGTGTTTTCATCACTTGGATTAGTACATTCTTCGCAACGCAGCGTTTTTTAAATCTGCGTACAGATGAGTTGTATTATTAACTTAAACCTATGGTATGAAAAAGCTACGTTATTCATTACTGTTTATCCTTCCGCTATTAGTAATTTCATTTTTGCTGAAAAGTTGCATCATTCAAAACCCGCAACCCGAAGAGTGTGAGGTAAAGGAAATTGTGGTCGCCAAAATCTATGAAGGTGGTGTGAAAGATATTGTCTTTGCCCTCGAGAATGGTGATTTTTATTATATCAATCGTGGTTTGGAACAAGGCCTTACGCTGGAAGACATGAGAGCCGAAGTTTTAAATAAAAAGGTTACCTTGCACCTAGCAAAAACATGGACCGGAACAACCAATCATATTGCGCAACTAGCCCTTGGTGAGCAGGTGATTTTTACAGAATTTAATTAGTAATGGGAGAGAAAAAACGAAAGGAAGCAACCAAGCAAAATTTTGCTTTTGAACGAAAAAACTATCGTTTCATGATCATTGGAGCGGCATTTATTGCATTAGGATTTATCCTAATGTCTGGCGGTGGAAGTGATGATCCCAATGTTTTTAATCCTGATATTTATAGTTGGAGACGTATTAGATTGGCGCCTGCGCTAGTCCTCATTGGTTTTGGCATTGAAGTATACGCCATATTATTGAATCCCAACAAGAAAAAATAATCCATGGACAATTTGGATGCGATCATTCTTGGCATTGTCCAAGGTTTCACCGAATTCTTACCGGTATCTTCTAGCGGACATCTCGAATTAGGAAAAGCCATTTTAGGAGACTCTTCAATTCCAGAAGAGGGCCTATTGTTTACTGTGGTGCTCCATTTTGCCACGGCCTTAAGCACCTTAGTTGTTTTTCGAAAAGACGTATTTGAAATTCTAAAAGGATTGTTTCAATTCAAAAAGAACGAACAAAGCCTCTTTTCATTAAAAATAGTTATCTCCATGTTACCCGCCGTGATTATCGGGGTGCTCTTTGAAGAGCAACTCGAAGCCTTTTTTGATGGTAATATTGCCTTTGTAGGCGCCATGCTTATTGTAACAGCCGTGCTTTTGTGGTTCGCAGATCGCGCCAAAGACACGGGTAAAAAAATCTCCAACGGAAACGCATTTGTTATTGGTATTGCACAAGCCATTGCCATGCTCCCAGGTATTTCACGAAGTGGGGCTACCATTTCAACTTCGGTATTACTAGGTAATGACAAAAGCAAAGCAGCACGGTTTTCATTCTTAATGGTTGTTCCTCTCATCTTCGGAAAAATTGCCAAAGATATTGTGAGCGGTGATCTGGTAGGAGAAACCGTCAATTATACAACCCTAGGGCTCGGATTCATTGCTGCCTTCGTATGCGGGTTGATTGCCTGTACTTGGATGATCAAACTGGTTAGAAAAAGCAAACTTACTTACTTTGCCATCTATTGTATGATTGTTGGACTTGTTGCCATCTCTCTAAGCTTTTATCACTAATGAAAACGAGAGAAGATTATACCGAAGGGCAAGTGTTGCTTATTGACAAACCCTTGGAATGGACTTCGTTCCAAGTTGTAAATAAGATTCGATGGCTTATTAGAAAGCAATTCGGAATAAAAAAAATAAAAGTAGGACATGCCGGAACCTTAGATCCTTTGGCTACTGGATTGCTCATTATTTGCACGGGGAAATTCACAAAAAAAATAGATAGTTACCAAGCGCAAGAAAAAGAATACACCGGAACATTTACACTGGGCGCTACCACGCCAAGTTATGATCTGGAGACTGAAATAGATGCTACTTTTGATATTTCTGAAATAAATTCGGAAATGATCCATGCCAATACCCAACAATTTATAGGAGATATCGAACAACAACCGCCTATCTTTTCGGCCTTAAAAAAAGATGGAAAACGCCTCTACGAATTTGCCCGTAGCGGTGAAAAAGTAGAAATCCCTAAACGAAAGATCCATATTTCAAACTTTGAAATTACTCGCGTTGCACTTCCGCATGTCGATTTTAGGGTAGTATGTAGCAAAGGCACCTATATTAGAAGTCTCGCCTTTGATTTTGGAAAAGCTCTAAACAACGGCGCTCATCTTTCTGGATTACGAAGAACCCGTATTGGCCAATTTTCTATAGAAAAATCCGTTACTATGGAAGACTTTACTACTTCTTTGCAATCCAAAGAATAATGGTAAAGGCTATTATATATAATTTGATATTTACTGTTTGCCCCAATGAACTTTAATTATTCATATCGTGCTTTTTTAATTGCCTGTTTCCTTATTGGAAACATCATTCTGGCTTTTAATCTTATTGTGATTTCAACAGGACCTATTCCACAAGAAGAAGCCTATAGTGTTGAATATAGTGAAGAAGATCTTTTTCCAGAAGACGAAGTTTCGGTGGATCCCAACACAGAACCTGTTGCCATTGAAACACACCGTGCCTTTAATGAAGCTGAAAAATTTATTTCGGAATTGGAACGTGAAAGTTCTTCGGATGCAGAAGCCACCGAAACTAAGTTAATGGCCATGAACGAGGCCATCACGGGATCCAAATTTAGCCCTACCCTATCGAAAAATACTACTGAAGCGGATACCTATGATGATAGGGACTTAGTTTCCGAAGAAAAAAAGAGCAAGGTCGGCACTTCAAATAACCGAAAGAGTACCACGAGTTATCGTTTGGTAGATCGCACAGCGCTTCACTTTCCGAATCCAATTTACACCTGTGAAGGTGCCGGAAAAGTGGTGATAGGGATTGAGGTAAATGCGTTAGGAAAGGTAGTGAAGGCTTTCTATAACGTTGGAAGTTCTACTACGCAAAATGAATGTTTGATTGAAAGCGCACTTCAATATGCTAAAAAGGCCCGTTTTAACACTTCCGCGAAAAAAACGAGCCAGTTAGGTTCTATTACATATCACTTTCCCGGACAGGGATGACCTATTGTGCAAATGCTTCAAGGTCTTCTATGATATTCACATTTTTGTCTTTGTTATACCACACCTGAAGGTCTTTTTTGAATTCAGGGGTTAAGGGACCAACATTCTTTTTGAAATCATCGACCATGGCTGTAGCTTTAGAAGGTCTCGGACCCCAATCTCCAACAACTTCATTGGTGTCATTATTAAAGACGATGAGCTTTGGAATGGACATTCCGCCATTGGTTAAAAAGGCATTCATTAGGTCCAGATTCTCATCGCGTAAAACCACTTTAAAATCAACTTGAGGTGCCAAAGCAACCAATTTATTCATGGCAGGCATGGATTGAGCTGCATCGCCACACCAGCTTTCGGTGAGCACCAACCAGGTATGATTTCCAGTAAATTGTTCAAATTTTGTTGCCACCTCTTCTGGTATTTTGGTGGTTTTGTCCAGGCGCTTCATACGGGCATGGCTCAAAAGGGTGTATTGTGTTAGTGCTTCGGTTTGATTGGGGCCCGTACTGGTTCCCTTTTCAGCATGATCTGCCACCAACGCTCTATAATCTTCGTATGTCATTGCTTTCGTCAAACTTTCTTTGACCAAAGTACTTGTATTTTGTGTTTGATTTAATGTGTCTTCCATAAGCCATAAGACGTACAAATTATATAAAACTTACTACCTTCGTTTTTCAGAAAAAACAACACTATGGAAAAGCAACGATGTGCCTGGTGTGGTGACGACCCTTTGTATGTCGCTTACCACGATAACGAATGGGGTGTTCCCGTATATGATGACGCTTCGCTCTTCGAATTTTTAATCCTCGAGACCTTTCAGGCGGGTCTAAGTTGGATTACAGTATTGCGAAAACGAGAAAATTTCAGAAAGGCTTTTGACAACTTTGACTATGTTAAAATTGCAAATTATGGCGAAGCTAAAGTAGAAGCTCTGTTGCAAGATGCCGGTATTATTCGCAATAAGCTTAAAGTGAGGGCGACTATTAGCAATGCACAAGCTTTTATAAAGATTCAAGAGGAGTTTGGAAGTTTTAGCAAATACATCTGGGGATTTGTAGATGGCACTCCTATCACCAATCGTTTTACTGGCATGGGTGAAATTCCTGCCAACACACCCTTGAGCGACACGTTGAGCAAGGATCTTAAAAAAAGGGGATTCAAATTTGTGGGCACCACAGTGGTCTATGCCCATATGCAAGCCACAGGCATGGTCAATGATCATATCACTGGTTGTTTTAGATACAATGAGGTGTGAAAAACTAACTAGAAACCCACATTGACATCTTCTTTCAAAGAAGAAATTATTAAGACTACGAATTGAAAAACCGTTTAAAGCCTATTCGGGAAAGCATTTTTTTCTCCATGGCCCAAAAGAACTGGTGTTGCCCAAACAGTGTTCCCACAACCACCAGCAGAACCTGGTATAAAACAAACATTAACACGATACGTACAGACCAAAATACAAGGGCATGCCCTGTTTCACGATGTAATCCTATAAACTGCATTAACGGTTTTGCCAGAAAAACAGAAAGTGATCCATTGATAGAGAACACCAATAGTATGACCACTAATTGATAATTCGATTCAATATTCCAACGCTCTTTCAGTTTTTTCATAATTACAAATTACATGATGTCTTCGCTTAAATATATGGAGTGACTTCTTAAGAAGTCGCTCCACGCATAATTACTTACAAACGGCACCCATTTCCATTTGGCAACTTAGATTTACTCTGCATTAAAATACTCTTCTTGTATTACCTTGCCATCTTGCCATTTTCTTCTGATGATCTCATGCCAATAGACCTTAGAACCATCTTTCATATTGAAGTCAAAGGTGAATTCTGAAGCAGATAAATTACCATCGGCAATAGTATTGTGGTGAGTAATACCATTTACTGCAGCGATAGATCCAACAAAGTCTTCCATTTTTTGAACCATTTGTGCTTTGGTTCCCGTAGCTACTCCTCCATAGTCCGAAGATGAAGCATCTTCAGCATAAAACTGTTTCACGGCTTGGATCATTTCACCTCTTGAGCAAAGTTCATCCATCTGACTGGCTAATGTTTTTACATCCATTGTTTCTGGTTTTTTAGTTAAAATTAGTTTCAAAACTATGGGCAATCTTAGAAAGGTTACCTATTAAAAACTGGCTTTTCATTGTCTTTTTGCATTTCGATAGGAAGACGGAGTGTCTCCCGTGAAATGCTTAAAAAAAGCTGAGAAATTATTGGGTTCATCAAATCCCAATTGGGTGGCCACTACTTTCACAGAGTAATCATCTAGCATCAATAATTTCTTCGCACTGGCTATAAGTTGGCCACGTATAAGTTGGCCCACAGTAGTATTCATTTTAGTTCTCACTTTTCGGGATAAATTGTCTACGCTGTGATTTAACTGATCTGCATAGAATTTTATAGTGTGTTCTTGTGTATGGTATTCTCTAATCAAGGTTAGGAGTTTCATTTCAAAAATATTTGCGTTATAATACCCAAATTTATTTCTGAACGTTTTGGGAGTCATTCCTGTTCTGGACTTAAAAAACCTATGAAAATATTCTGGGTTCTTAAATCCCAACTCGAAGGAAATCTCATTAATGGTTTTGTTAGAGAATGCTATTTTTCGTTGCCCTTCCAGACACACCTTGTTATCTATCATTTTTTTGACCGTTAGCCGTAGTTTACGTCGTACCAGATTATTGCTATTTGAGACATGTGGGCGCAGCATAGTCACTAACATCCCAGCCCTAAGTTGTTTGTTGAAATAGATGTCTACTACATTCTTTATATGAAACAGTTGCGCGTACTCATGGAATGTAGCCTTAAATGGGTTCTTTTTATACCATTGATTGATAGAAAAGGCCAAAATCTCCTGGGATGTTTTGTTATGTATCGTTTCATTGAAAAATTCAGCGCATTCTGCATTCGCATTAACATCTAACACGGAGACCGTTTTAAGGTGTTTGAACAACACCCACCAGCCATAAATCATCAATGGGCGGGTCAACTCTATTTCTATCTTGACGATTTCAAAATTGTTAGTTAAAAAACGTACATACTGCCCAGAGGCCAAGCAAATCACCTTCTCTTCATAAAATGCATAGGTGACAAAGTCTATTTCCAGAAAACCACTTCCTTTTTTAAGGACGATCAGGGTGTATTTTTTCATAAAATAGATCTTACCCTGCTCTGGATTCCAAGTATCAATGAACGGAAGTTTTTTCATTGTCTCAAAAAATGTTTTGCTCTCGATTTCTGAATTCGGTTCCTTTGATTCCCACATTCTTTTTAAAGAAGCGAGCAAAATATGCCGGATCATTGAATCCAATATCATAGCATATATTTTTGAGCGTTTTATTGGTAAATATTAATTGTCGCTTTGCTTCGGTTACTAGTCTTTCCTTGATATAAGTATGCGGACTATCTACGCCCAGTTCACTGAATCTCTGGGTAATTTGCTTGGCAGGAATTGCCAACATTTGTGCATAATACGCTACTTGATGACATTTTGTATAATGCTCATGCACCAGCAATTGGAAGTTGTGAAATAGGTTCTTATTCTTGGCACGTGGTAATTCTATTTCTATCGTGGTTTGTTCAAAAATGGCTTCTAGAAGAATGGAACCTTCTTCTTTCCAATATATTGGCCGTTGGGTTACCACTTTTTTTAGCTGAATGGATAGCTCGTATACTGCCAGAAAAGTCTCGTCTAGAATGGGATACGCCTTTCGGATATCTCCAAAGAACGAGCGAAATCCGACACTTTCTTTCCAAGGGATGTCCTTTGGAAAATCAAGCACATACATATTTGTATAGTCTCTAATTTCGAGCACCTCCCCAGGACATAGGAAAAAGATACAGTTCCCGAATACGCGCTGCGTTTCGAAATTGATTCTCACCTCATTGGCGTGTTCAAGTAGCACTAAGGTAAATTGGTTACAATCATTCATAACCATTGACAATCCACTTGACAATTGAGGAGCAAGAGCTTCTGCGTTTCTTGTGTTTTTTAACACATTTGTTTGTACACTCATGAAGGATGATTTTAAAGCTTCAAGTTGGTTATTAGGCTCTTATATTGGCACAAGCAACTAGTATTGGTTACTATTCAATCGGACATTTAGGATGGTTAGCAAATCCGTTTCATCACTATATCACAAATATGAAAATTGATCGTTGGTAAGGAGATATAAAAAGCACGCTTAACATTGTACTTTTTTAGATTTTGCCTGCTATTACTGAGTTGACAAGTAAGGATATATGATCTTGTTGCGAAGAATACTTGCCGAAATACTGTTCATAAAAAAAGCCACATCGATGCGTGGCTTTAATTTTATATTTTTTTATGTCTCAGGGAGACAGCCCTAGGTGGGTTATGTAAAAAGGTTATTTAGACCCTTCGGTAGCCGATAAGTATTGATTTTTATCTATAGCTATGTTAAGTGCTTTTAGTGTTTGTTTGTATCGAAACATAATCACCTTATCGGTCTGTTTTTCTTCTTCAAACAAGGTTTCAAACCATTTTTTGGCTTGGAGGTAGTCCCCTTTAAAGTAGTAACCGTTTGCTAATTTCTTATAAATAAGGGTCGTTCCATAGCCTTCTTTCACTACTTGTTCGTAAACCTTAACCACATCGATGTCTTTGTTAACATCAGTTTTGGTAGGGGTAGACGCTTGTGAAAAGGCAGGGCATGTTCCTGCGATAAGGAACACAAACATAAGTGGGGCAAATCTTTTCATGGCATTATAATGTAGGTAATTTCTGGCCTAAATGTGCTAAATATCTGAGTAAAAAGCAAATAAATTTACTAAATCACCATTTCTAGTCTTCTATATGTACCTAATAAACAACTCATAATTAAAAAGGTCATTGCGATATAATTGATCCTGGTTGGTATAAACAAATATCTTCAGTAAGAAAACTCTTTTTTGTTCATCTAATTTCTGTAAATTTGACCATAACATTTCCCCCCCCCCAACAAATACAAACTGTGTGAACTATTGAAACCTTCTCATTTCAAAATACTAATTATTGTTATAATTCTTACGGTACTTGGTGGTTTTATAATTCCACGACTTTCTGTACGACTGAACCCTAGCAACACGCTTCCGTCAATAACAGTTCAATACTTTTGGCCCGATGCTTCGCCCTACCACATAGAAAGAGAGGTGTCTACTATTTTAGAAGGAGGCTTCAGTACCATAAGAGGCCTGAAACAACTTAATTCAAAATCTTCCAAAGGGTTCGGGACAATTACTTTGGAATTTGATTCTAATATCAATATGGACGTGGTCCGCTTTGAAACAGCAACGATCATTCGGCATTTAGTCGAGGAACTTCCCGAAGATGTTAGTTACCCAGTCATTAGTATTAATCGCCCCGATAGTGATGAGGTAAGTGCTTTTCTTTCATATAGTATCAATGCTCAAGTATCTCCATATGAAATACAGAAAGTAGTGAAAACCCAAATAGATCCCATTATTGGTGCTATTCCTTTGGTAGATAAGACCGAAATCTACGGCGCAATGCCTCTTGAATATGTTTTTGACTATGATTTTGACCAATTGCAATCTTTAGGGATTACTAAACAGGATCTAATTGCCACCTTAAAGCGCGTATTTACCAAACAATCACTGGGGGAGGTTAATTACAATACTAATTTCATAACCATATCCGTTCAGCCTTCTCCCGAATTTGATTGGCATATTCCCATAAAAAAAACAGGAGATCGTATTGTTTATTTAGATGAAATAACCCGCGTTGGCAAACAAGAACAAGAAGCGCAAGCATATTATAGAATAAATGGCAACAATGCGATCACACTCGCCATTTATGCGGCCAATAGCGCAAACACTATTGACCTGAGTAATGATATTCAGAAAAAATTAGACGAATTACAATCGGATTTACCCGCAGGGTTTTCTGTGATAAAAGGGTATGATAGCACAGAATACTTAAAAATTGAATTAAGTAAAATATATGAACGCACCTTGTATACGGTGATTATCCTCCTTTGCTTTATTTTATTGGTCACCCGCAGTTTTAGGTATTTGATTGTTACCATTATGAGTCTTTTGGCAAATATTGGAATTGCCTTCTTGCTGTATTATCTTTTTCATATTGAGATTCAATTATACTCTATGGCGGGAATTACTATTTCGCTTGGACTTATAATAGATAATAGTATTGTGATGATTGATCACATTCGAAATCAGGGAAATACTAAAATTTTTATTCCCATATTAGCATCCACTCTCACTACTATTTGCGCCTTAAGTATTATAAATTTTTTAGATGAAGAAATCAAGGTTAATTTAATAGATTTCGCTCTGGTTATTATTGTCAATCTTAGTGTCTCCCTATTTTTAGCCTTATTTTTTATACCTGCATTACTTTACAAAATCCCCTTGCCAAAGCATCGCGAACCCAATTGGAGTACAAAAGCCAAAGAACAATTTTATTATACCTATGAGGCCATACTTACACGGATAATTCCATACAAAGGATGGATGATCGTTTTCTTAATATTTATTTTTGGCCTTCCACTTTTTATGCTTCCCAAAACGCTAAAAAACACAGACGCTTGGTATGGAAAAGCATATAATTCGGTTTTGGGAGATGAATGGTACCTCGAGAATATGAGGCCTTATGTTGATCGATATTCAGGTGGAGCTTTACGACTATTTTCGAACTATGTAGGTGAAAACTCCTATTATCGAGTAAATAAAGAAACTAAACTTTATGTTACCTTATCCATGGAAAAAGGAGCTTCTATTCATCAAATGAATGAAGTTCTTATCGATTTTGAAAATTATCTACTTCAATTTGATGAAATAAAACAATTTATTACTGAAATAAAAAACGAAGGCCTTGGAAAACTAGAAATTGTCTTTAAAGATGACCTTTCAGTATCTTCATTCCCAAATTTTCTAAAATCCAAATTAATCATTAAATCTTCAGACTATGGCGGCATTGACTGGAATATCTTTGGGATTGGTAATGCTTTTAGTAGTAGCACAGGTAGTGATGATCCAGCTAATTTTACCGTGATTGCTAAAGGGTATGATTATGATGAATTGGGTGTTTGGATAGATTCACTTAGAACCGCATTACGACGCCACCCCAGAATTCAAAAAGTGGTTGTTAAAGAGAATTCTTTTTTTCAAAAGAAAGCATCTTTTGAGTATAAATTTGTGTTAGATAAAGAAAGGGCTTCCTTATTAAAAATACCTCCAAGTAAAGTTTTTGACGAGTTAAGGAATAATTCCTTGTCCAAATACCCAGATATGTATCTTCATTTAAACGGAGATTATATCCCGGTTAGGCTGCAATCCAAACAATCAGAGGCGTTCAGCCTGTGGGACTTAAAAAATGCCCCGTTGGATAGCCTAACCAAGCCTATCTTCCTAAAAGACATGGTGACTCTAACTCAAGAACGAGAAGAAGAAAACATCTACAAAGAAAACCAGGAATTCATTAAAAGGATTGAATTTTTATATAATGGTGGAAGTAAATCGGGCGCTACTTTTTTAGACAAAACCTTAGAAGATCTTGAAGCAAAGATTCCTTTTGGTTTCTCCTTCGAAGGCACACATGGGGTTAAATTGTTTGAATTAAAGCAAAAACAGAATTATCTACTAGTTTTTGTGCTCATTATTGGATTTATATTTTTTATATGCGCCATTCTGTTTGAAAGCATGAAACAGCCATTTATTGTATTAAATGTAATACCAATCTCTTACATAGGCGTGTTTTTAACCTTCTATTTATTTGGTTTTAATTTTGACCAAGGAGGTTTAGCAAGTTTTGTTCTATTGAGCGGAATAACGGTAAATGCAGCTATTTTTATCCTTTATGGCTTTAATAAATTAAGAAAGGAATTTCCTGAAACATCTAATATCACCTTATATGTACAAGCGTTCAAACAAAAAATATTTCCCATCTTATTGACTGTTTTCTCTACCATTCTTGGATTTGTCCCCTTCGTAAAAGATGGTCAAAATGAAATATTCTGGTTCGCTTTGGGTGTTGGTACTATTGGCGGGTTGCTTTTTTCACTAATTGCAATTCTGGTATATCTGCCCTTATTCAGTCTAAAAAAATCTTAATTAAAAAGTCGTTTTTTAGAGAAAACCGAAACCACCTTCCCTTGAATGTAGCTTTCGGGTACGAAACCAAAATATCGGGAATCTATTGAGTTATGCCGATTATCGCCCATGGTAAAATAATAGTTGTTCTTAAACGTGTATTCTAATGGCATTTCGTTTTCAAGAAGAGTTCCTTCATACTTTGAAATAATCTCTTTGTAAAAATCTATGTTCTCTCCTGTCAGGGTAATTCTCATTCCAGCTTTGGGAATAACAATTGGACCGTAATCATCGCGAGTCCATTTTGTTATCATAACTTCCGGAAACAGATGAATGTTTTTAGAAGAACCCATGGACACGCGTACTTTGATCAATTTCTTTTGAGCTTCGCTCGGCAACTCACCAAATTCTTTATTGGAGTACGTTGTTATGGTATTGGAACGTTCGGGCTTATTGGCAATTTTATAATCGTAGGCATAATCCTCCATTTCGTATAAAAACGCTCCATTGATTAGGGGTCTCGAATCTTCAACTTTAAGCGTGTCTCCAGGTAACCCAATAGCGCGTTTTACTAAAAATTTATTATGATCAACAACAGATTTAAAAACCACAATGTCCTCGGTTTTAAAAAATTCAAGGGGTTTCAGGCTCCGGTAGAGATCATTCTGAGTGCTTTTAGTTTTGACCCAAAACAAATTTCCAATAACAGGAATATCTCGCATCATCTTTGGTATTTTCGTGCCATAGCTAAACTTGTTCACCACGACATAATCTTTAGGGAACAAGGTGTTTTCCATAGAGCTTGACGGAACAAAATAAATATCCACAAAGAAAGTTCTGATGAACATCGCGAAGACAATAGGTAACACTATGATATAGGCATATCTCGCAATTTTATATTGCTTTAATGACAATTTTTTACTTAGAAATTTAGCAATAAAACCCGTTGAGAACGTATCTACTATAAGAAGCATTAGAAGAGCAACTATTAAGAGTTTGGTCCATACGTAAAAAACAAGAACAGCCAAAACGCCCAAACCACATAAGAGATATTTCATAATTTATTTTGAGTTGTAAATTTCCAAAAAACCATAGAGAGTAGCAAACAAGTTTGCGTTGAATACA